>JAEEGL010385198.1_pt1 | contig 68129 bp, 59 predicted proteins | sample 9134231 | NCBI WGS metagenome assembly JAEEGL01 (sample SAMN16246548, study PRJNA631951) | gut metagenome | biome: gut microbiome; feature: rumen; material: fiber-attached | host: Bos | place: Iran: Karaj | collected 2018-10 | reverse complement strand
TCTTTCAGGACAACGTAGTTATTCTGCTTGTCAAACGCTTCGGTGATCTTGCTTTCCGGCTCCTCAAGAATCTCGGCAAGATACTTGATCAGCTGCGCACGGACATCCGCCGGATCGACAATATCCGGCTTGACGGCGTCGCCCTTTTCCTCCTCCCGTTCGGCAGCGGTCCGGAGCTCCTCATTGCGTTTCTCGACAAGCTCCATTTCCTTGCGGAAGAGTCCCGGGTCAAGGAAGATTTTATAGACGGTCGCGCTCTGCGCCACGACGCCGCCGTTTGCATCATAAATCGTGCCGCGCGCCGCAGGCAGCGTGATCGTGCCGAACTGACGCGAATTCGCCATATCGGTATATTTGTCGTGCTGGAAGAGCATAATATGCGCAAGATTGACGATCAAGCCGGCTGCTGCAAGCAGGACAATCGTCTGCACAACAATATTCGTCCGGACCTTCATGCTGGTCGAGGGACCCTGCGAACGGTATCCGCGCTTCCATACCTGTTTTTTCGACGCGGTAATTTTGCCGCGCGCATGCTTTTCCGTCTGATCCGGCATATCTCTCACCCCTTTCCGGATGCTTTCTCCTGCTCTGCCGAAAGAAAAAGGCGGAGCACAATTTCTGCCCCGCCTGAGATCATGACAGGAAAGCAGCGCCGGTACGGCGGCACCCCATAAGCCGTCCGTACCCTGTATGCAGAGGATCTGGTTGCACACAGTCTGCTCGCCTGTTGTTCGCTATACAGTGCGGAGCCATGCAGCGGTACAAGGTACCGCCGCTGCCGATGCAGAATAAATTTCGTTCCACATCCTTCCGGCATTGCCGCTCCGTTTCCTTTGTTCTACACATCTTGAATTTGACCTGTATTTTTTATCTATGCAAGCCCCGCCTCCGGCAGCAGTCTCTGCCTTCGGCGCTTTTATTTATTTCTATGTTACTTTCCGCGCAAAAATTCCCAGATGCTCACGAGGTAGTCATTGACCGTCACGAAAAAGTTGCTCTCCGGCTCGGAGACCGTGACCTCATCTTCCGTTTGCAGCTGAATGTACTCAATCTGCGACTGGTTCAGAGGGCGGAGTCCGAGGACGTCCTCTGCATATTCCTCGATTTTCTTGACGGTCATCTTGCCTTCCATTTCAGATTTCATACTGATATTTCGTGCCGTCAGATCGTCATATTCCGTCTGTAATTCTGCAATTTCCGTATATATCTCATTCGTCTGCACACGGCCGTATATTACCGTGCCGATCAGAACGCCTGTGAGGATGCCGAGTGTCACGGCGCCGCCGGTCGTGATCCTGTTCGGACGCTCGGGCGCACCGGACTTGGAATAGCGGGCAGCAGAAGTTGCGCGGGTCTGCGTTTCGGATTGTTGTTTTGTTCTCTTTGTTTTCTTTGATTTGACCACGGGCTGCTTTGTGCGCTCCGGCTTTTTCTCGGTCGGGATCTCAATGTCGATCTCCGCCTCTGCCGGATCCGGCGCAGCCTTTCGGGATTCCTTCTCCGGCGCTTTTTGTTTTCCGCGCTTCGGATCGGGATTCGGAGCCGGTGCTTCGCCTCCGCCGATCCCCGCCTGACGGCGGTTCTCCTCGGAACGTGCGCTTCTCGTTTCACGTTCCTCGCGGATGCGTTCCTGCTCTCTCGAACGGCGTTCCGCATCGGTCATCTTTCCCGACTGCGGTTCCGTCCGCTGCTTCTTTCGTTTCTTACGGGCTTTTGAAGCCTTGCTCATCGCAAAATTCCGCAGCGACATCAGCCGGCGCTCCTCAGCGCTCAGGTGATCTTCTCCTTCGGAGAATGACGCTGTCAGATTGGTAAAATGCGTCACGAAGTCTTCTGCCACCGAGGTCACCTCCCATGGCATTTGCTGTGCGCCGCGCCGACCGGCTGGTTTGTTTTTATCTCAGCCGGTCCCCGCAGCATAAAGGTCACACTCGTTTTGTGCTGTTCTTCTTATCGGTAAGTTTCCGCATCCCTGCGGAAAACAGGTCTTTCGTTCGTTTATCGTGTTGTGTCTTCCGTTTCCTCTGATGTTGTGCGGATATTCTGCCGCACTCAGATTTTTTCGATGCTGCGCAGCTTTGCACTGTGAGACCGCGGATTGCGTGCGAGCTCCTCAGCGGATGCTGTCAGCGGCTTGCGGTGCAGAAGTCTGCCTTCGGGCTTTCTGCCGCATACGCAGACAGGAAACTCCGGCGGACAGGTACATCCGGTACACCGTTTTGCGAATGCCTGCTTGACAATTCTGTCCTCAAGGCTGTGGAATGTCAGAATGACCAGTCTGCCGCCCGGCTTCAGCGCATCAAACGCCGTATCCAGTGCGGAGGTCAGACAGTTCAGTTCATCATTCACCGCAATGCGGATTGCCTGAAACGTCTTTTTGCAGGGATTCTTTTCGCGTCTTACTTTTGCCGGCACACCCTTTTTAATGAGCTCGGCAAGTTCCAGTGTGGTTTCAATGGGTTTCTGCTCTCGCGCTGCAACAATCTGTGCAGCGATCTGACGAGAGAATTTTTCTTCTCCGTAACGAAAGATGATATCACTGAGCTCCCGTTCCGTCAGCGTATTCACCAGATCGGCGGCTGTCCGTCCCGTCTGTGACATGCGCATGTCGAGCGGTGCATCCTGATGATAGGAAAAGCCCCGTGACCCTTCGTCCAGCTCATGGCTGCTGACTCCGAGATCAAGCAGAATTCCGTCTGCTTTCGTATGATGCTCTGCCAGTACCTTTCCCAGCTCCGTGAAGTTCGCGTGCACGATTACCGCCGGCATTCCGGCGAGCCGCACAGTCGCCTCTGCAATCGCATCCGGATCCTGATCCATCGCGTACAACTGTCCGCCGCACGTGAGTTTTGCCGCAATCGCATACGAATGATTCGCTCCGCCGCAGGTGCCGTCCAAATACACACCATCGGGCTTGATATTCAGGTCGCTGAGTACCTCCTCCAGCATGACAGGCACATGATAGACTGTGTTTTCGGACATATCTTATGCCTCTTCCTCTGCTGCCATCTTCGCACGCTTTTCTGCATCCTTCTTGGCACGTTTTGCTGCCTTCAGGCGTGCGCGCTCCTCCTCATACGCTTTCAGCCTGTCCGCATCCCAGATTTCGGCGTATTCGCCGATACCGATAATCACAACAGCGCCTTTCAGGTCTGCATATTCAATGAGCTCCTTATTCAGCGTGATGCGGTTATTCTTGTCCGGAACGGGATTCTGCGTAGCGCCTGCGAAATCGCGGCGTGCGTCCTCTATTTCTTCGCGGTCGTCGCCCTGTTCGGTACATTCCTGTTCAATCCGGTCGAGCTCCTTTTCATAGCCCTCCTTCGAGCGCATGACGAGATAACCTCTGTTGCGCTGATCGGGCGAGATAAAAAGGATATCGCCGATTGCATTTCTGTAACTGACCGGGTAGCTGATGCGGTTGCGCTGATCGAGCTGAACAGTCTGCCTTCCTGACATGCAAGTCTGTCCCATGATCAGCGCCTCCTTTCGCGTTTGCGGCAGGAGACACCCCTGAACCGGCTCCGGAGAATACAAAGCCGCCTGATTCTTTCTGTTTGCATCAGGCGTCACCTTGTATGCTTCGGAGCATCGGTACCCAGCGGACGGTACCGTCGTCCTGCTGCCTTCTTACTTTTGTTCCACACGTTTTGTTTGTTTATTTCCGGAGCCGGCGTTTATTTTTATGACCCGAATCACACTGACCGCCTTTTACTGACACTCACTGTGCTTCGACCGCCTTTTGCTCCCTGAACATATTATATAACAATCTATTCATAAAGTCAATAGCATATTTTCAAAAAAATCGGTCCGAAGCCGATTTTGGGGAAATAAAACAAGTGTTTCGTCAATCTGCTATCGACGTATCTGCGTATTTTTCACAAATCTTCGCCGGACAATTTCGTATGTGAAAGCATCCGGCAGACAGTGCAGCGAAAGAAGGCATTTTTGGCGTAGCTGCGTAAAAAAATGCACATGCCCGTAAATAGTTTATGATGAAATGCGCTACATTATGCATCCGAAAAATGTTTATTTTTCGTCGTTTTGCCGAAATTTCGTCGTATTTTCGCGTGTGCTATATCCTGTGGATATTCAGCGAACAGAACACAAGATATAGTATTTCGGTGCTAAAAACCGAACATTCGCTCTACATATTCCAGCGGGCGGGCAGGAAAAGGCAGTGATTTTTCGTCCGCGGTGCAGCAAGGGCATTCGCAGGTACAGAAATACAGCTTATGTCAAAGCATGGGCAGCAATGGGCAGGCGGGCAGTCCCCGTCTCCATTTTCTAAAGCGCATTGTTTGCGAAGCCGTCGGCATGCGCTGTTTCGCTCCTTTACGATCATAATGCTGCCCATTGATGCCCGCCGCCGCCCGAACAGGCGCAGCCCTTGCAACGATTACAGCTGAACGCTTGCCCACGTACAAAAGACGAGTATTGACCTGTTATCTCATGTTTTTTCTTTCGGTGCAGAATCGGAGCCGCACCCTGTGCGGTGGGCAAAAACAGAAAAATCCGGTTTTTTTCAAGTTACCTCTTTACAATATTAAAAAAATCGTGTATAATAAATATTGTATATTTTGACTTCGGAGGTATCATCCAATGGAACTGAAATACAAGCGTGTCCTTTTGAAGCTCAGCGGCGAAGCGCTCGCCGGTGACAAGAAAACCGGTCTTGACTTCGATGTGATCATGCCGATCTGCAAAACCGTTCAGCGCTGCGCAGAAGCAGGCATTGAGGTCGGTATCGTCGTCGGCGGCGGAAACTTCTGGCGCGGACGCTCCTCCGGTGCAATGGACCGCACCAGAGCCGACCACATCGGTATGCTTGCTACGGCGATGAACGCACTTGCACTTGCAGATGCACTCGAGGGTCTCGGCGTCGAAACGCGCGTCCAGACCGCACTGACCATGGCAAGCGTCGCAGAGCCCTATATCCGCGGCAGAGCCGTCCGTCACCTTGAAAAAGGCAGAGTCGTCATCTTCGGCTGCGGCACCGGCAACCCCTTCTTCTCGACCGATACTGCGGCGGCACTCCGCGCTGCCGAAATCGAAGCCGATATTCTCATGAAGGCTACTATGGTTGACGGCGTTTACGATAAGGACCCGCATAAGTTTGCAGATGCCAAAAAGTACGATACCCTTACCTTTACCGATGTTGTCACCAAGCAGCTCGGTGTCATGGACGCAACCGCTGCCGCGCTCTGCCGCGACAACAAGACGACCATGCTCGTCTTCGATCTCAGCAGACCGGACAACATCTATGACGCCTGCATGGGCGAACAGGTCGGTACTCTCGTGGTTCCGTCATAATTCTGAATATACTATATATTATATAGTACAATATACTATTTCAAGGAGATGAAATCAATGCTTGATATTTTGAAGGAAAAAATCGACGCATCCGAAAAGAACATGAAAAAAATCGTGGATCGGCTCCAGAAGGAATACGGCTCGATCCGCGCCGGCAGAGCAAATCCTGCCGTGCTCGATAAGATTCCCGTGGATTACTTCGGCACCCCGACCCCGATCAATCAGGTCGCTGCCGTATCTGTCTCCGAGGGCAGAATGCTCCTGATCGCGCCGTGGGATCCGCAGATGATCCGTCCGATCACGAAGGCGATCCTTGCCTCCGATCTCGGCATTACACCGACCGATGACGGCAAAACGATCCGTCTCGTATTCCCGCAGCCGACGGAGGACCGCCGTAAGGAGCTCGCTAAAATGGCGAAGAAATACGGCGACGAGGCAAAGGTCGCTGTCCGCAACGAGCGCCGCGATCTCATGGACAAGTTCAAGAAGCTGAAAAAGGATTCCGAAATCACCGAGGACGATCAGAAGGCTGCCGAAAAGAAGGCACAGACCCTGACCGACCGCTATACCGAGGAAATTGATAAGATCGTCTCCGAAAAGGAAAAGGAGATCATGAGCCTTTAAGCAGACGCTCAAATAAAATCTGAGGAGTTATTCATGGCAAAGAAAAATGAACCGCCGGTACCGGCGGATATGATGCCGCAGCATATCGCCATTATCATGGACGGCAACGGCAGATGGGCGAAAAAGCGCGGTATGCCGCGTACCTACGGTCATGTGCAGGGTGCACTCGCCTTCCGCAAGCTCCTGCGCTATGCAAATGACATCGGCGTGAAATACATGTCCTTCTATGCATTCTCGACCGAAAACTGGAAGCGTCCGGATGATGAGGTGCATGCGCTCATGGATCTGATGCGCAAGTACCTGAAAGAAGCCTACGACCATTTCGATCTGCGCACGCGCTTCGTGCTGCTCGGCGATGAGGACGGCTTTGAGGCAGACCTCCGGCAGCAGTATATTGATATCCAGAAGGATACCGTCGATTTCGAGCGCATGACCGCCGGTATCGCTGCAAACTACGGTTCGCGCAATGAGATCACGCATGCTTGCAAAGAGCTCGCAAAGCTCGTCAAAGAGGGAAAGCTCGAACCGGAGGATATCACCGAGGATATGATCTCGCAGCACCTGTATACAAAGGATATGCCCGATGTCGATCTGATGATCCGTCCGGGCGGCGAGCAGCGTCTCTCGAATTTCCTGCTCTGGCAGAATGCCTATGCGGAATTCTATTTCTGCGATACGCTCTTTCCGGATTTCGATTCCAAGGAGCTGGACAAAGCGATTGTCGAATTTGCGCGCCGTACCAGACGCTTCGGCGGACTCTGAGCGCATGATATACAGATCCGCAGCATAGGATATCACAACAGAACCGCTGCACAAAACGGATCTGCTCTTTTGATTTGTTTTGCAGAACTGCCTGCTCTGTCCGTGTATTTGGCATACACATATGATAATTGACAGAGCAGATACGCTCTGCGTATTTGATGAATTGGATTGGAGGCGCGGCATCTCCGCCGCAGACACATATGGTCACACGTTTGATTACCGCAGCGATCGGCATTCTGATTGCGCTGATCGTACTGTTTTTCCACAATACGTTCGCCTTACCGCTTGCGGCAGGTATTATTTCCGCCGTGGCGCTCTATGAGCTCCTGCGTGCAAACAAGCTGCTGCGCTATCATCTTTCTTCCGTTGCAGCGCTCAGCTACGCATTCCTGCTGCCGTTTTTGCAGGTCGGCATCGTTGCAAGATACCGTTCCATGATGATGATTGCCGCGATCTGCTGCGTGCTGTTTGATTATGTCCGTCACCAGAAGAAAATGGCAGATAAGACATTCTTCGCATTTCTCGCAGGCATGTTCCTGATCCCGCCTGCCATGGCTGCCGCTGTCACGCTGAACAAAACGCATGAGAATCACGGCGTTGCCTATCTCGTGCTTGCGCTCTGCGGCGCATGGATTGCCGATACCGGCGCATATTTCGTCGGCTCTGCATTCGGCAAGGCAAAGCTCTGCCCGCAGATCAGCCCGAAAAAGACCGTAGTCGGCTTTATCGGCGGCATCGTTGCGAATATCATCTTCTTTGTCGCGTTCTGCGCGGTCTACAGCTCAATCATGACAAAGAAGGGCATCCCGATGGGCGTCAACTGGTTCGCAACCGTCCTGATCAGCATGGTCTGCGCAGTGCTCGGCACACTCGGCGACCTTGCAGCCTCGACGCTCAAGCGTCAGCTCGGGCTCAAGGATTACGGCGACATTATGCCCGGTCACGGCGGCGTACTCGACCGGTTTGACAGTGTCCTGCTCGTTCTGCCGTTCTTTACTGCGTTCGTTCAGGCAACGAATTTCTTTGAATTAGCTTAAAAAACAAAGGAGCTTCATCAAAATGACAGACAGTATCGCAATCCTCGGCTCGACGGGAAGCATCGGTACGCAGGCGATTGAGGTTGCACAGATGCACGGCATCCGTGTGACGGCGCTTGCCGCGAATTCCCGTGTTGAGGAGCTGGTAAAGCAGGCGCGCCTGCTGAAGCCCGAGCTGCTGTGCATCGCGGATGAATCCCGTTATTCTGCTCTCAAGGAAGCGGCAGCCGGTCTTGGCTGCCGCCTTTTGGCAGGAATGGACGGTTTGTGCGAAATTGCACGGCATCAGAGCACGGGCACTTTGCTCAATTCCGTGGTCGGCATGGTCGGTCTGCTGCCGACGCTGACCGCAATCGAAGCGAATAAACCGATTGCGCTGGCAAACAAGGAAACGCTCGTCGCAGGCGGCGCACTCGTCATGAAGGCTGCCGCCGACCGCGGTCTCCCGATCTATCCGATCGACAGCGAGCATTCCGCGATTTTCCAGTGCTTGCAGGGAAACAAGCGCAGTCAGCTCAAAAAGATTATCCTGACAGCGTCCGGCGGACCGTTCTTCGGCAAAACAAAAACCGATCTCGCCGAAACAACCGTCGAGCAGGCGCTCAATCATCCGAACTGGAGCATGGGCAATAAAATCACAATCGACTCTGCGACGCTGATGAACAAAGGGCTCGAATTCATCGAGGCGCGCTGGCTCTTTGACCTGAAACCCGATCAGATTGAGATTGTTGTCCACCGGCAGAGTGTGCTGCATTCCGCGGTCGTCTATCAGGACGATTCGATGATCGGACAAATGGGCGTGCCGGATATGAAGATTCCGATTCAGTATGCGCTGCTCTATCCCGACCGGCTCCCCTGCCCGACAAAGCCGCTCTCCCTGACCGATTACGGAACACTGACCTTCGCAAAGCCGGATTACGATACCTTCGACTGCCTGACCGCCTGCATCCGTGCAAGCGAAATGGGCGGCAGTGCGCCGGCAATCGCAAACGGTGCGAATGAGGCGGCAGTTGCGGCATTCCTACAGCGGAAGATTTCGTTCCTGCGCATCGGCGAACTCGTGACCGAAGCGCTCGACAGCATTCCGTCCGCACCGCTGACCTGCTATGAGGATGTTGTCGCCGCGGACCGCAGCGCACGCGAATTTGTCGCAGCGGCAATCGCCTCCTGAAAGGCGGGATGCAGCATGAAGCGCAGACAAATCCTGATTCCGGCTTGTGCGGCACTGCTCTTTCTCAGCGTCATGTTCGTCACCGAGCAGATGCTCGCGCCGCCCTATTTCCTCAAAAGTCTCATCAAGCTGCTCCTGACCTGCATCCTGATCGTCGCCGGCACGGCACTCTCCGGAACCGGTCTGAAAGAATGCATCCGCTTCAAACCGATGCAGAAAGCCGGAAAGCTCATTGTCTTTATGATTGCCGTGATTCCGACGGTTCTGCTCGGCTTCTGGCTGCTGCGCGGCTTTCTCGATCTGCCCGCAATCCGGCAGAATCTCATGCAGAAGGAACAGCTCACAAAGGAAAACTGCCTGTTCGTCTTTGCATATATCGCGCTGATTAACTCATTTCTGGAGGAGGCATTCTTCCGCGGATTTCTGACGGAAGCCTTCCGGCGTGCAGGACTTGCAAAGGCGGGCAGCATGCTCAGTGCGCTGGCATTCGCTGTCTATCATCTCGGAATCGTCGATTCGTGGCTCAGTATTCCGATGCTGCTGGTCTGCATTGCGGCGCTCTTTGCCGCGGCACTCTTTTTGCAGGCGATCTGTGACCATTATGACAGCGTCAAGGCAAGCTGGCTTGTCCACGGCTGCGCCAATCTTGCGATCAATGCGGTCGGCATCCTGCTGATCTTCAAATACTGAATTTTTCCGAAATTTTCACCTGATGCATCAGGAATTTCCATGCTTTTCGGGTATTCTATTGACGGTATACATTCTCTATTCTGATGCGAAAGGAACCTGATCTATGACCATTCTGACTGTACTTGCGGCGATTCTCGGCTTCGGCATCATCATCATGCTGCACGAGGCAGGACATTTCTTCGTCGCAAAAAAATGCGGCATCCGCGTGCTTGAATTTTCCATCGGCATGGGACCCGCAATCATCTCGAAGCAAAAGGGCGAGACAAAATACTCGCTCCGCATCCTGCCGATCGGCGGCTACTGCGCCATGGAGGGCGAGGACGAAAACAGCGACGATCCGCGCGCATTCCGCAAACAGGCGGTCTGGAAGCGGATGCTTGTCACCGTGGCAGGCGCCGTCATGAACCTGATCCTCGGCTTCGTTCTGATCTTCGGCTATGTCTGTCTCGATCAGCCGATGACCTCGACGAAAATCGCGCAGTTCCGTACAAATGATGCAGGCGAGAGCATCTCGACCTCCTCGCAGTGGCTACAGGAAAATGACCGCTTTGTCTCGATCAACGGGCTGAAAATCTTTACGTGGCAGGATATCTCCTATGCCTTGCAGAATGATACCTGCGATACCTTTCAGGTCACGGTCGAGCGCAACGGACAGCTCCTCACCTATGACGATGTCACCTTCCTCAATACGGAAACGCAGGGTCTGCTCGATTTTTATTTGCTGCGCGATGAAAAGACCCCGCTGACGATCATCAGCCACACCTGCAAATACTATCTCACAACCGCGCGCCTGATCTGGATTTCGCTGGTCGATCTGCTCAGCGGAAAATACGGCTTCCATGATCTCTCCGGCGTGGTCGGCATCATCGACGCGACAACAACCGTTGTCAACATGAGCGAGACCTTCCGCGAAAAGCTCACGACGATGTTCGATATCCTCGGCTTTATCACAATCAATGTCGGCATCTTCAATCTGATTCCGTTTCCCGCGCTGGACGGCGGCAGACTCGTCTTCCTCATTGTCGAGGCGATTCGCCGGAAGCCCTGCCCCGCAAAGGTCGAGGGCATGATTCACTTTGTCGGGCTCGCCGCACTGATGCTGCTCATGGTTGTCATCACCTTCCAGGACATTACAAAAATATTTACACGTTAAATTCTGACAGTAAAGGAAAAGGCTATGAAAAAACTGAAATATCTGCACCCGTTCAACGGCAAGAAGTATCCGCTGTACGTATCCTGCATCGCTGCAACGATCCTGCCGCTGATCGTCATCTCGTTTGATCTCAATATCCCCCCTGTGATCGTCATGATCGCGGCATTTCTGCTCTCCATGACCGTCTGCCTGCTGATTGAACAGCATCTTTCCGAGGAGGAGCGCGACCTGATTGCGCAATCGCAGTCTCCGCTCTGGCATCCGGTCAATGAGAAGGTGCGCAGGATGATCACCGCAAAATATTCCGATACGCAGGAGTCTATTTCGTCTATGGCGCTCGGCAGCGTCGTGATCGGCGCACTCGCGGGACTGTTCTTTCTGCTGCCGCCCCGTCACAGTCTCCGTCCCATGCATCCGGAGCTTGCACTGCCTGCGGCTGTGTTCGGCGGGCTGATCGGCTTTGTCGTGACCATGCTGCGGAAGGGCAGAGGCGCAAGCTGGCTCAGTATCGACGATTCTGCGATGTTTACGGTAATTCCGGTGCATCACTGCTACGATGTGAAGCATTATGTCCGGCATCGCTACGTGCAGACATTTCCCCTATATGAAACACGGTATGTCAACTATCTGGTATTCTATCAGCCGGACGGCAGATATGTCCTGCGCATTCCCCGAAATGCCGGAGAATGCCGCGCTGTGGTCGTCGTGACCTGTCAGGGCAATGTGACATGGATGCCGGTCAGCACACTGATTCCGGAGGAATTCTTATGAAAGACGCAATCCTTCATGCGCCGTTTGTGCGCAGGGTTACGAAAAATCTTACATCCGATGAGGAATCCATGATCGCTGCGGCAGAAATGCCCGAACGGAAGCCGGTCCCCGATGATCTGCTCTGGGAAACGCGCGACAGATTCCTGCAAAACAGAAAGGTGCTCATAGAAGGCGTCTGCATCGCGGTCGTCGTCATGCTCGCCGGACTGCTGCTCGGCGCCTATAAATACAGCATTGCGGTCGGCATTACGGCGGCAGTCTGCGGCATTGCGGCAATCGTGCTCAGTATACGCAGCAAAATCGACGATTCTGCGACGATGATGCAGATTCCGATTCACCATATCGACAGCGGTCTGACCGGCAGCTATGCGGTCTGCTATCTGCCGGACGGAAAATATGAGCTGCGGCTTTCCGGCGACAGCTCCTTTGCAAATGCGCTGATTATCGTGCAGTATAACCGCATGACGACTTGGCAGGCGGTGCATCATAATGACGATGTGCCCGTGCCGAGCACAATGGGGCTCGATGAGGATGCAGCGGAGGAAACAGCGCATGCAGAAGAATCCCCCGCAGCCGAAACAGCGGAACAGGAAGAAACCTGATCATCCGCTGCACGGGCTGACCGTCAGCAGCCGGCGCGGCGCAGTCCGCCATTTTATCTGAAAGGACGTAATATCATGAGAAATCTGCATCCTGTCAAGGTCGGGCAATGTCTGCTCGACGGCAAGCATATCTACATCCAGTCCATGCTCAACACGCGCTCGGACGATATCGCGGCTTCGGTCGCACAGGCAAAGACGCTCGAGGCGGCGGGCTGTGAGATTGTCCGCGCCGCAATCCCGAATATGGACGCGGTCGCGCTGATTCCGGCAATCAAGGAGGCAGTTTCGATTCCGCTCGTCGCAGACATTCATTTTGACTATAAGCTGGCGCTCGCTGCGGCGGACGCAGGCATTGATAAAATCCGCATCAATCCCGGCAATATCGGTTCAATGGACCGCGTCAAGGCAGTCGCGGACAAGTGCCGTGAGAAAAATATCCCGATCCGCATCGGCGTGAACTCCGGCTCGCTGGAAAAGGACCTGCTCGCAAAATACGGCGGTCCGACCCCGCAGGCAATGGTCGAGAGTGCGCTGAATCACGCGAAACTGCTCGAAAAATATGACTTCAATGATATTGTCATTTCGATCAAATCCTCGAATGTGCAGAACATGATCGCCTGCTACCGGCTCGCGGCAGAATCCTGCGATTATCCGCTGCATCTCGGCGTCACCGAGGCAGGTACGGCGCGCATGGGTCTGATCAAATCCGCAGCGGGCATCGGTTCGCTGCTCTGCGACGGCATCGGTGAAACGATCCGTGTTTCACTGACCGCCGATCCGGTCGAGGAGATTGCTGCGGCACAGGATATCCTCAAGGCAATCGGCAAGCGCGGCGGTGTACAGCTTGTCTCCTGCCCGACCTGCGGCAGAACGCGCATCGACCTCATCAGCACGGCAAAGGCGGTTGAGGAAGCGCTGCGCGGCTGCGAGAAGAATATCAAGGTCGCGGTCATGGGCTGCGTCGTGAACGGTCCCGGCGAGGCAAGAGAAGCGGATATCGGCATTGCAGGCGGCGACGGCTGTGCGGTGCTCTTCAAGGGCGAACAGATTCTCGGCAAGGTGCCGGAATCGGAAATCGTCCCCGCGCTGCTTGCAGAAATCGAAAAGCTGTAAGCCTGACGAAAAACGGGGGCATTATGGAAGAAAACATACAAGCGCCTGAAAAAGAAATCATCTATACATTTGAAGCCTGTCATCCGGAACAGCGGGATACCAAAACGGCATTTGTAAAACCGGCGCGCCTGCCGCTTCTGCTGGGGAAGTTTCTGATTCCGGTCGTTATGGCGGAGATGCTTGTGCTGTCAGTTCTGGATCAGAAGGACGCCGGCACATGGAGCGTGCTTCTGATCTGCATTGCATTTCTCTATGTTTTTGTACTGGTCATCCTGCCGCAGAAAGCGAAAAAGCGATACCTGAAAATCCATGCTGCCGGCGAGGACCGCATTGCCTATACCTTCTATGCGGACAGCGTCCGGTTGAAATCCCCGACTGCCGAAGCGCTGCTGGAATACAGCAAGGCAGAATATTATATGGAAAACGACCGTTTTCTGATGATTTGTTTCACGCTCGGCAGGAGAGTCACCATTGACAAGCAGAACTGTGACGCGGAACAGCTTGCCTTTTTCAAAGCGATTGTCCCGCAGGAACGGCAGCGAAAAAAGGAGAAAACGGCTGCGATATCCGGCTGGCTTTCATTCACTGCCGTGATCCTGTATATCTTTCTGCTGGCATGCGAGATCAAGCTCTCAGCGAATCCCCGCACAAACAGCGGTGCATCGCAATATCCGAGTTCGACCTATGAATCCTTTGTGGGATGCCTGAAGGACGGACATGTCAAGGATGTTGTGGTGAAGGAGCACTATCTCGAATACACCTTCACCGGTCACAGCGAGGATGAACGCTTTTCTGCATATTATAACGGCGATCTCTCGGAGCTGAAGGGTCTGATCGAAAACGCCTACGGCTCACCGTATCCGAAAACGACCTATTCCTCCTTTCTTCTCTGTCTCATGAGCGGCAGCGTCACGGACATCGAGATCATCAATCACCGCTTTGTTGAATATACCTTCACCGGCAACGGCAGGGATGAACGGTTATACACCATTGTCGAAGAAGAAGACCTCAGCTCGCTGACCGAAACGCTGAACGGACTGGGAGCAGACTGGAAATACAGGGAAGCAGACTGAACCGTATACTGCGGCATGTCCGTTTTCTGATACATGATATAGTGAAACGTGAAAGAAAAACCGTGCATCCGGATTCTGCATTCACGTTTCACACCTTTACTTCACCCTGAAAGGAATGAACACGCATGCCACAGACCCTGCGTGAGCTTTTACGTGAATACGGCGCTAAGCTGCCGGAAAATGTGCTGGACGGACGCATCCGCTGCGTGCTGTCCAATCACGGGCGCACCAAGCTGTTTATCGAAACAGAATATGATGCGCCCGTTCCTTCTGCGGATTTGTTTGCCGCGGAGACCGAGCTGACCGAAAGACTCAAACTCGCCGGACTGCGCATCCTCTGCCGCTATCCGGCATCGTGCTTTTCGGTCGAAGCGCTGCCCGATCTGTTTATGGTGCTGCGGCGCGAAATCCCGATGATGAACGGTTTTCTGGACAATGCCGGACTGTCTCTTGCAGACAATGTGCTCTCGGTCGAGCTGAAAAACGGCGGCGCGGATATTCTCGAGGACCTGCATTTCCGCGATACGCTCTCGCAGGCAATCCAGAAAATCTTTTCTGTTTCCGTTGAAGTGAACTTTGTCGGCGAGCATCTGCATGTCACCGAGGCGGAGCAGGCACAGATGCAGAGTGAAGTGCTTGCCAATATGCCGCCGGAGCGCAGACTCCCGCCCGAGCCTGCCGCACCGCCGCCGACGCCGGAATTCTCCTCGCTTTCCGTACTGGAGCCCGATGCAAAGCCCGTGCAGCCCGATCAGCCGGACAAGGATTCGCTCGAGATTCTCTACGGCAGAACCGTCAAGGAGAAGCCGGTCTCGATTGCATCCGTTGTCGGACAGGTCGGCGCGGGCATGGAGGGCAAGGCGCCGAAATTTGCAATCGCCTGCGAAGTCTTTGCAAAGCCCGAATCGCGTGAGCTCAAAAACGGCAAAACGCTCATCACCTTCCCCGTCACGGACTATACCGGCAGTCTGCTCGTCAAGATGTTTCTCGATGAGGAAAAGCGCAAGGATTTTCCGCTCGGACAGTGCAAGCCCGGCGCATCGCTGCTGATTTACGGCTCGGTCAGCTATGACACCTATGACCGCGATATCGTCATCAAGCCGACGGCAGTCAACAGCTATACCCCCGACCGCCGCACCGATGATGCACCCGTCAAGCGCGTCGAGCTGCATCTGCATACGAATATGTCCGCAATGGACGCCGTCACATCCGTTGAAGCACTCTGCAACCGCGCCCATGACTGGGGACACCGCGCAATCGCCGTCACCGATCACGGCGTCGTGCAGGCATTCCCCGAGGCAATGAACGAGACCGCGAAATGGAAGGATTTTCGCGTCATTTACGGCTGCGAGGCATATGTCGTCAACGATCTGGAAGCGCTGAATGTCATAGATCAGCCCGACCCGCGCTCGCCGCAGGATGAGGTCATTGTCTTTGACGTCGAGACAACAGGACTCTCGCCGAAGCATGACCGCCTGACCGAAATCGGCGCGGTCAAGGTGCGCGGCATGCGCATCATCGACAGCTTCGATACCTTTGTCAATCCCGAGCGCCCGATTCCGCAGAATATTCAGGAGCTGACGCATATCACACAGGATATGGTTGACAATGCGCCGAAGGAACAGGAAACCGTCGAAAAATTCCTCGAATTCTGCGGTGACAATCCCGTTCTGATTGCGCATAACGCATCCTTTGATACATCGTTTATCCGCGAAGTCTTTGCGCGGCACAATATGCAGCATCCGTTCGTCACAATCGACACGGTGATCATGGCGCGTGCGGTGCTGCCCGAGCTCGGCAGACATAAACTTGATACGATTGCAAAGCACTTGAAGCTCGGCAAATTTGAGCATCACCGCGCTGCCGATGATGCGCTGATGCTCGCAAAAATCTATATCGCACTCATGGAGCGCATCATCAAGGAGCACAATATCACAACGCTCGCAGAGCTCAATTCCGCGCTCCCGACAATCGACCCGAAAAAGCTGAAATCCTATCACCAGATCATCCTTGCGAAGAACCAGACCGGCATCAAGAATCTCTACCGGCTCGTTTCCTATTCGCAGCTCGATTATTTCTATAAAAAGCCGCTGATTCCGAAATCGCTGCTTCTCAAGCATCATGAGGGACTGCTCTACGGCAGCGCCTGTGAAGCCGGTGAGCTGTTTTCGGCAATCGTCGAGGGCAAGCCGGAGGAGGAGCTCGACAAGCTCGCAAAATTCTACGATTATCTCGAGATTCAGCCGATTGCAAACAATCAGTTCATGGTGCGCAGCGACCGCTATCCGGCGCAGAATGACGAGGATTTGCGGAACTATAACCGCAAGGTACTCGAGATCGGCGACCGCAACGGCATACCCGTTGTCGCCACATGCGATGTACACTTCATGGACGAAAAGGACGGCATCTACCGCGAGATTCTGCAAGCCGGCATGGGCTTTGACGATGCGGGCAGACAGGCACCGCTCTATCTGCGCACAACGGACGAAATGCTCGAGGAATTCGATTATCTCGGCGCCGACAGAGCCTATGAGGTCGTTGTCACAAATACGAACATGATCGCGGATAAGATCGACCGCTGCCATGCGATTCCGAAGGGCACCTTCACGCCCTCGATTGCCGGTGCGGAGGAGGATTTGATCCGCATTACAACCGAAAAAGCCAAGAGCATCTACGGCGATCCCCTGCCCGAGCTCGTGAAAAAGCGTCTGGACAGAGAGCTTGATTCGATCTGCCGCCACGGCTTCTCCGTGCTCTATATGATCGCGCAGAAGCTCGTTGCAAACTCTGAGAAGCACGGCTATCTCGTCGGCTCCAGAGGCTCGGTCGGCTCATCATTTGTCGCGTCTATGGCGGGTATCTCCGAGGTCAATCCGCTCGCGCCGCATTACGCCTGCCCGAACTGCAAATACAGCGAATTCATCACGGACGGTTCCGTCGGCTCCGGCTTCGACCTGCCGCCGAAAAACTGCCCGAAATGCGGCACCGAGATGAAGCGCGACGGTCACGATATCCCGTTCGAGACCTTCCTCGGCTTCGACGGCGACAAGGCGCCGGATATCGACCAGAATTTCTCGAGCGAATATCAGTCCGAATCGCACCGCTATACCGAGGAGCTCTTCGGCAGAGCAAACGTCTTCAAGGCGGGTACGATCTCCGGCGTGCAGGATAAAATCGCATACGGCTATGTCAAGCACTATCTCGAGGAATGCGGCATCACCGTCAATAACAGCGAAATGAACCGCCTTGTCGCGGGCTGCGTCGGCGTCAAGAAGACAACCGGTCAGCATCCGGGCGGCATGGTCGTTATCCCCGAGGATTTTGATATCTTCGATTTTACGCCCGTTCAGCAGCCGGGTGAACCGAATGACGACGATGATTCCGATATGATTATCACCACGCACTTCGATTTCCATAAGCTGCATGATACGATTCTCAAGCTCGATGAACTCGGTCACGTTGTCCCGACGCTCTATAAGCATCTCGAGGACCTGACCGGCATCAAGATCGCGGATGTCCCGACAACCGACCCCAAGGTCTTCCAGATGTGCACCGACTGCTCCGTGCTCGGCGTCACCGAGGAGGATATCTACTGCAAGACCGGCTCGCTCGGTATTCCGGAAATGGGTACGAATTTCACAATCGGCATGCTGCTCGATGCAAAGCCGAAGCTCTTTTCCGACTTCTTGCAGATTTCCGGTCTGTCGCACGGTACGGATGTGTGGCTCGGCAATGCGCAGGAGCTCATCGCAAACGGCACCTGCACGATTTCAGACGTCATCGGTACCCGTGACTCGATCATGACCTATCTGCTTTATCACGATGTCGAACCGAAGCAGGCGTTCCAGATCATGGAGGATACCCGTAAGGGCAAGGCGCCCAAGACCTTCACGCCGGAGCGCATTCAGATGCTGCTCGATCACAATGTTCCGCAGTGGTATATCGACTCCTGTCTGAAAATCAAGTACATGTTCCCGAAGGCGCACGCGGCGGCATATGTTACCGCGGCAATCAAGCTCGGCTGGTTCAAGCTCTATAAGCCGCTGGAATATTATGCGACGTATTTCTCCGTCCGCGGCGGCGATTTTGACGCAGCGCTCGCCGTACAGGGCGTCAGCGCCGTGCGGAACAAGATCAATGAGCTGATCGGCAAGGGCAAGGAGCGCAGCAAGAAGGAAGGCGATCTGCTCGATATTCTCCGCATCGTCAATGAGATGATGTCGCGCGGCTATGAATTTCTGCCGGTCGATCTCAGGCGCTCGCATGCCTGCGATTATCTGATTGAGGACGGCAAGCTGCGTATCCCGTTTGCCGCGATTGACGGCATCGGTACAAAGGCTGCCGAGAAGCTCTATGAAACTGCGCAGAACGGCGATTTTATCTCTGTGGATGAATTCCAGCAGCTTTCCGGCGCATCAAAAGCGACAATAGATGCACTCGAAGCACTCGGCGCTTTGGGCGACCTGCCAAAATCGAATCAGTTATCGCTGTTTTGACTTGACTTTTTCTTGGTATTATGATATCATGTTATCATGTTAGCAAGCTAAAGTGATCGCAAAGGAGTATCCTTATGAACAAATACGACCGCATTACCCCCGAAGGCACACGCGATGCGCTTTTCGATGAGTGCACACTGCGCCGTGAACTCGAAAACCGCCTGCACGTTCTTTTTACCGCCCGCGGCTACAGCGAGATCATTACCCCGACGCTCGAATTCTACGATGTCTTCAACCGCGACGCGAACCCCTTTCCGCAGGAGCAGATGTATAAGCTGACCGACGCAAAGGGTCGCCTCATGGTGCTGCGTCCGGATAATACCGTCCCGATTGCGCGCGTCTGCGCAACGAGACTGCGTGCCGCCGGACTGCCGCTGCGTCTCTGCTATCAGCAGAATATCCATGTGATCTCCCCCACGCTCAAAGGACGCGATGACGAGATCTCGCAGGCAGGCATCGAGCTGATCGGCTCCGATTCGCGCATGGCGGATCTGGAGGTCATTGCGGCTGCGGTCGATGCATTGCAGGCATGCGGCGAGGAATATGCGCTCGAGCTCGGCAATGCGGCATTCTTCCGTGAGCTCATGCAGCAGCTCCCCGCGTCCGAGCAGACCAAGGAGACAATCCGCGACTGCATCGAAGCGAAAAACTATCCGGCGCTGAACGATATCCTCGCAGCGCTGCCCGAATCCGAAACAACCAAAGCACTCCGCAAGCTGCCGCGTCTGTTCGGCGGCGAGGAGGTCTTTGAAAAGGCTGCAAAGCTCTGCACCGGCGAGCGTTTTGCCTCAATCCTCGAGGACCTGCATTCGCTCTGGAGATCGGTCGCAAAGTTTGCAGGCGCCGAGCGCGTCACGGTCGATCTCGGCATGATGCACCGCACCGATTATTATACCGGTATGATTATCCGCGGCTATCTCTCCGGCTACGGTGAGGAAATCCTCTCCGGCGGCAGATATGACAAGCTGCTCGCAGAATTCGGCTATGATGTTCCGGCGACCGGCTTTGCGGTCAATATTGACGCGGCGGTCAAGGTGCTGAGCCGTCAGCAGACTGCGCGCTCCGCAGCGATTCCCGCAAGCAATGTCCTGATCTGGGCGGCAGAGGGCTGCGAGGCGGAGGCAATCGAAGCCGCGATGAATCTCCGCAACAAAGGACTGATCGTCGAGCATTCGCTCTCGGAATCGCTCGAGGATGCCCGTCAGTACGCAGCCGCGCACGGCATTGACAGCGTGCTGCCGATTGAACCCAGCAGCAAAGGAGAATAATCATGCAGAGACCGATTCGCATTGCCCTCACCAAGGGCAGACTGGAAAAAGATACCGTCGGGATGTTTGAGCAGCTCGGACTCGACTGCACCGCAGTCAGGGAAAAGGGCAGAAAGCTGATTCTTCCGGTCGGGGACGGCAGCATCGAGGTCGTGCTTGCCAAGGCAAATGACGTCATCACCTATGTCGAGCACGGCGTCTGTGATCTCGGCGTCGTCGGCAAGGATACCATTCTCGAGATGCAGGGAAAATTCTATGAGCTGCTTGATCTCGGCTTCGGACGCTGCAAATTTGCGCTCGCCGTCAAGAAGGGCACCGATTTCTATTCCGGCTACGGCGTCAAGACAATCGCCTCGAAATATCCGAATGTCACGCGCAGATTCTTTGAAGCAAAGGGCATGGATGTCGATATTGTGAAGATTGAGGGCTCTGTGGAGCTCGCTCCCCTGCTGGAGCTCTCCGACGGCATCGTCGATATCGTCGAGACCGGCACAACCCTCAAGGAAAACGGGCTTGAGGTCTTCGAGGACGTCTGCCCGATCTCCGCACGCCTCATCGCAAATACCGTCAGCATGAAGCTGCGGCAGGAGGAACTCGAGGCGCTGATTTCCAAGATTGAAAGCTATTTCAGCACGCAGAACGCAGGCTGATGCAAATGATATAAAAAGGAGGAATCCCCATGCAAGTGATCCGCTGCAACGGCAAGGACGAGGCTGCATTCTTTGAACAGCTCCGCAGCCGCAGTGCCGCCCCCGACCCGAAGGTCGTCGAGACGGTCACGACAATCCTCAATGATGTCCGCACAAAGGGCGATGAAGCCGTGCGTGCCTATACCGAAAAATTCGACGGCAAATGCCCCGAAGCCTTCGAGGTCGATGCCGATACCATTTCCGATGCACTCGAAGCCGCAGACCCGAAATTCGTCGAGGCGCTGCTCAATGCAATCGAAAATATCGCAGATTTCCACAACCGTCAGAAGGAGCAGGGCTTCTGCAATGCCCGTCCGGACGGCGTGATTCTTGGGCAGCGGCTCCGCGGGCTTGAGCGCGTCGGTCTCTATGTTCCGGGCGGCACGGCGGCATATCCGTCCTCTGTCCTGATGAACGCGATTCCCGCAAAGATTGCAGGCGTCAAGGAGCTGATTATGGTGACCCCGCCTGCCAAGAACGGCAAGCCGAATCCCGATATCCTCGTCGCTGCGTCGCTTTGCGGCGTAGACCGTATCTTCCTCATGGGCGGCGCACAGGCGGTCGCTGCACTCGCATACGGCACCGATACGATTCCGCGTGTGGATAAGATCGTCGGTCCGGGCAATATTTTCGTTGCGACGGCAAAGCGTCTGCTCTACGGCGTTGTCGATATCGACATGGTTGCCGGTCCGAGCGAAATTCTTGTCATGGCGGATGATACCGCAAATCCGAAGTATGTCGCTGCCGATCTGATGTCGCAGGCAGAGCACGACAAAATTGCTTCGTCGATTCTTGTGACCACTTCCGAGCGCGTTGCGAATGAAACGCTCGCGGAAATCGAGCGCCAGATGGCATATCTCGAGCGAAAGGAGATCATCAAGGCATCGCTTGACAATTTCGGCGCAATTCTGATCTGTGATACGGCGGAGCAGGCGGTCGAGCTTGCAAATGCCGTTGCACCGGAGCACCTTGAGGTCCTCATGGAAAATCCGCTTGAATACATCGGCAAGCTCGATAACGCAGGCTCGGTCTTCCTCGGCACCTATGCCTCCGAGCCGCTCGGCGACTACTATGCCGGTCCGAACCACGTTCTTCCGACCAGCGGCACGGCGCGTTTCTTCTCGCCGCTCTCGGTTTACAGCTTTATCAAGCGCTCCAGCTACATTTACTATACCGAGGACGCGCTCCGTCAGGCAAAGGATGACATCATTCTTGTCGCAAACAAGGAGGGTCTGACCGCGCACGCGAATGCAATCGCAGTCCGCTTTGAGGAGGATGCCGCAAAATGAAACTGCCGGAAAAACTGACAAAACTCAAAGCCTACGACCCGATCACGGGCAGCTATGCCGTGCGGCTCGATGCGAATGAGTCCTATTTTGATCTGCCGCAGCTTTTGAAATCGAAGATTGCCGATCAGATCGAGCAGATCAGCTTCAACCGCTACCCCGATCCGATTGCGACGGAGGTCGTCGAAGCATTTGCCGCATATTACAATATCTCTCCGGATTGTGTCACTGCCGGAAACGGATCCGATGAAATCATCACGCTGCTGCTCGGCACCTTCATGGAGAAGGGACAGAAGCTCGTGACTGTCTCGCCGGATTTCTCGATGTACGGCGTATATGCGTCACTCGCAGAAATCGAAGTCGTCACCGTGCAGAAGGAAGATAATCTGCAAATTGACATGGATAAGCTGATTGCGGCGTGTCAGCAGGCAAATGCGGTCGTATTCTCGAATCCGTGCAATCCGACCTCGCTCGGCATCCCGCGCAGCGAGATCATCCGGCTGATCGAATCCGCACCGGACTGCCTCATCATCGTCGATGAAGCGTATATGGATTTCTGGGATGAGACCGTCCTCGATCTCGTCTGCAAGTATGAGAATCTGATCGTCCTGCGCACATGCTCCAAGGCAATCGGTCTTGCCGCTGCACGTATGGGCTTTGCGGTCATGGATCAATATAAGACAAACTTGCTCCGTGCAGCAAAATCGCCCTATAATTGTGATGCGATCTCGCAGAAAATCTGTGCTGCTGTTTTGCAGGAACAGGATTTACTGCGCCGCTGCTGCGATGAGATCATTGTCCAGACGCAGCGGCTCTATGCGGGAATCTCGGAGCTTGTCCGCAGATATCCCGATCTGCTGGAATGCGTTTATCCGCCGCGCACGAATTTTGTATTCGTGAAAACCGCGTATGCACGGGAAATTTTCGAGCAGCTTGAGAAGGCAGGGATTGCGGTTCGCTGCTTCCCGCACGGTCTGCGCATTTGTGCGGGTACCCGCCGCGAGCAGACGCTGCTGCTCAGTGAACTCGAGCGCATTCTGATGCCGTCATAAGGAGTGCCTCCGACGGAGTTGTGCGCATATAGAATCATACAGAATCCCATTATTCATACATATAAAAAAGCCGCTCAATTCAGCGTAGTTGCTGAGATTGAGCGGCTTTGCTGTATGACAATATAAAACAGGCTTACGGGATAAACGCCCCTTACTTCACCGCAGCCTTCAATGCCTCGGTTTTGTCCGTGCGTTCCCACGCAGGCTGCAAATCCTCTCTGCCCATATGACCGTATGCGGCGAGCTTGCGGTACTGCGGCTTGCGGAGCTCGAGTGTCTCAATAATGCCCGACGGACGAAGATCAAAGACCTCGGAGACTGCATTTGCCAGCGTTTCCTCATCGACCGTACCGGTGCCGAATGTCTCGACAAACACCGAGACCGGCTTTGCCACGCCGATTGCATAGGCAAGCTGCACCTCGCAGCGCTTTGCAAGCCCTGCTGCGACGATATTCTTTGCGATATAGCGCGTCATGTACGCAGCGGAGCGGTCAACCTTTGTCGGGTCCTTGCCGGAGAATGCGCCGCCGCCGTGACGGGAATAGCCGCCGTAGGTATCGACGATGATCTTTCTGCCGGTCAGACCGGAATCGCCCTGCGGACCACCGATGACGAATCTGCCGGTCGGGTTGATGAAGATTTTTGTATTCTTGTCGATCAGTTCAGCCGGAATCGTCGGCTTGATGACAAGCTCGATCAGGTCGTCACGAATCTGCGAGAGATCGACCGATGCCGCATGCTGCGTCGAGATGACAACCGTATCGACGCGGACAGGCTGATCGTTTTCATACTCGACCGTGACCTGTGTTTTGCCGTCCGGACGGAGATATTTCAGTGTACCGTCCTTGCGGATCGCGGTCAGGCGGAGCGCCAGCTTATGCGCCAGCGAGATCGGCAGCGGCATGAGCTCTGCGGTCTCATCGCAGGCAAAGCCGAACATCATGCCCTGATCGCCTGCGCCGGTTTCATCGTCGGCATCGCCCGAATCAAACGCGGAATCGACGCCCTGTGCGATATCGCAGGACTGCTGGTCAATCGAGGTCAGGATCGCGCAGGTGTAGCCGTCGAAGCCGTATTTTGCACGGTCATAGCCGATATCGACAATGACCTCGCGCGCGATTGCGGGAATATCAACCTGCGCAGAGGTCGAGATTTCACCCATAATCATGACCATACCGGTCGTGGTGCAGGTCTCGCAGGCGACGCGCGCCATCGGGTCTTTTTCGAGAATCGCGTCAAGGACGGCGTCGGAAATCTGGTCGCAGATTTTATCGGGATGCCCCTCGGTGACGGATTCGGATGTAAAATAGCGTTTCATATTGAACCTCCTTGAATTAACAGCCAACAAAAAAACGGCACGCAGAACGCATGCCGTTTGATTTGCATAGACAGACGTTCCTCATCTTCCGGCAGACGCCGCAGGACTTGGCACCATACACCCCAGCGGTGCGGTTGCCGCGGCTTCACAGGACCTGATTCCTCCGCCGCTCGTGATAAGGCTGTTTATATTATAATAGAAAATGCGCAATTTGTCAATAGCCTGAACAGACTTTTTCCATGTATCATAAAAATACATTATACATATATGATAAATAGGTTATTATGTAAAACTGTCGGTTCAGTCGTGCGGATTCGTTCTGCACTGCCGAAAAAAGCCGCCCGATTCAGCCATAACAGCGAAATCGGGCAGCTTCCGAATTCTTATAGACAATACCGCTTTACTCTGCCGCAGCCGCTTTCCGTCTGCCGCCGAGTGCAACGCCGATGCGGGAATTGGGATAATTCTGCGCATAGGCATCGAGGATGCCGCGCACCATAAACTTCGCATTTTTGCCGCCCTCAACCATTGCACAGAAGGCGATCTCCGGATTATATGCCGGTGCAAAGCCGATCACAAAGGTATCCGTGCCGCGCGGCGACTGCGGCGTACCGGTTTTGATTGCGACGTCAAAGCCGAGATTATTCAGGTCATATTCGCCCCACATCGGGCTGCGCGCGGCGCCGATCATGCCCTCCCGAATATACGGGTACACATTCTCGGCGTTATTCTGCGCGACCTGTGCGACAAGCTCCGGCGCCTTGACCGAGAGCTGCTCGGTCATCGTATTGTTCCAGTAGGACTGAATCAGATGCGGACGGTAGCGCTTGCCCTGATTTGCAATCGTGGATGCGACGGTCGCCATTTGCAGCGGCGTGACCTGCACCTCGGACTGACCGATTGCGGCTTGCAGCAGCTCGCCGACATACCAGTGAATGCCGAGCTCCTCGAAGGTCTCCGGACAGGCAAGATAGCCGCCGCTGTCGCCCGATTCAAGCCCGAGCGGGCTGCCGAGACCGTAAAGGCGCTCATAATCCAGCAGCAGATCAAGCCCGAGCCGCGTGCTCAGCTCATAGAAGAAAATATTGCAGGAAACCGTAATCGCACGGGAGACCGCAATATCCTCATGAAAACCGGTGCAGTGGAAGGTGTGGTCGATATACGTGAAATTCGTCCCGCAGTAGAAGGTCGAATTCGGACCGATCTTGCCGGAATCGAGACCGGCAGTCGCGGTGATCGTCTTGAAGGTCGAGCCCGGACGGTAGAGACCGTCGGTCGCGCGGTTGATCAGCGGATAATTGTCGCGCTCGGCGACCTTGCTGTAATTGTTGAGCAGCTCCGTCAGATCATAGGTCGGGAGCGTCGCCGCACCGAGCACCGCATTGTCCTTCGTATCGAGCACGACAATCGCACCGCAGTTCGCATTGCGGCATTCATAGTCGGATGCGCGCAGGTTCGCGCAGTGCTGATCGAGCAGATTCTGTAGCTGCTGCTGCATTTTTGAATTAACAGTAAGCTGAATGGTCTTGCCGCCGACGGGCTCCTGCGTAATGACGGCAGAGGCGACCTCACCGTTCCGGACGGTGATCTCCTTCTTGCCGTTGATACCGCGCAGATCGGCTTCGCAGGCGCTTTCGAGTCCCGTCTTGCCGACCTGATCGGAAAGTGCGTAGTCGTCGTGACCGTTCTCCTTGAGCGCCGCGAACTCCTCCTTGGAGTAGATCGGACCGACATAGCCGATCTCATGCGGCAGAACATTGCCGTTCTCGACGGTACGGATTGCATTCTCGATGACATTGATGCCGTTCAGCGTGACACGCAGCTCCTTGATGCGCGTGACGGTTTTCAGGTCGATGTCATTCGAGAGATAGAAGACATTGGACATCGAAAAGCTGCGCAGCATCATCTCATAGCGGATGCCTGCAAGATTGCGCTTTTCCTGCTCGGAATAGCTGTCTGCGATCTCATAATCCGCGACGAGCTTGTCGATGCAGTTCTGCGCAGTCGCATACTGATTCAGGCGCAGCATTTTCTTCATCTGCGCGATATCATTGTCGCGGTCGCGGACGAACGCATAGGGATGCTGCTTTGAGATCGGCATGGTGTCATTCCAGTCGTAGCCTGTCTCTTTCAGCAGCTTGATTGCACGCGCAATGACAGCATTGCCTGCGGCGTTGTCATCGGGGAAATATTCCTTCTCGATGATCAGGCTGTAGCCGATTTTATTGGAGACAATCGGCGCGCCGGTGCAGTCTACGATTTCGCCGCGCGTCGCCGGAATGACCTGCGTATAGACCGATTCGACGACCTGCGGATGCGCCTCCTCCTCCGCCGCGACGATTTGCAGCTTGACAAGCCGGTAAATCGCAAGCGACGCGGAGACCACAACGAGCAGCACCAGAAAGCTCGACCGCAGAAATTCGGATATCTGACGAAGTATCTCTTTCATGTTTTGTTGTTCCTTTATCTCTCGGAAAACGGATCAGCTTCTGTTCTGTCTGCCTGCTATTATGCCTCTGTATCAAACATTTCCGCAAGGGAAATGCCGGAATAATCCTCGGCAAAATTTGCAGCGGAATCCAGCCGGATCTCATGCTGCTTTCCGGTCTCCATGTTCTTGATCTGTCCCCTGCCCTGCTCCAGCTCATTCGAGCCGAGCACGACCAGATATTTCGCGCCGAGCTTGTTTGCATATTTCATCTGCGATTTGAAGCTGCGGTCAAGCAGATCAAACTCCGCACGGATGCCCATTTCACGCAGCGCATTTGCATATTGCAGCGCAGTCGGCTTTGCGGCAGCATCCATCGGCGCAAGATAGACATCGCATTTCTTCGGCTCGAGGAAATCACAGCCCTGCTGCTCCATCGTCAGAATCAGGCGCTCCAGACCCATGCCGAAGCCCAGCGCCGGAATCGGCTGACCGCCGAGCTGCTCAATCAGCCCGTCATATCTGCCGCCTGCGCAGACCGTACCCTGCGCGCCGATGCTCGTTGTAATGAACTCGAACACGGTTCTGGTATAATAATCCAGTCCGCGGACAATCTTCGGATTGATGACAAATTCGACGCCCATGCCGGTCAGCGCGGATTTGACCGATTCAAAGTGCGCGCTGCATTCCTCGCAGAGATAATCGAGAATCAGCGGCGCATCCTTTGCGATTGCCTGATCCTCGGGCGATTTGCAGTCGAGTAGACGCATCGGATTGCGCACAAGGCGCTCCTGACAGGTCTCACAGAGTTCCGCCTTATGCGGCTCGAAATACGCTTTCAGTGCCTCCTGATACTTCGCGCGGCACTTCGGGCAGCCGATGCTGTTGAGATTCAGGACGACATCCTTCAGCCCGACACGGTCGAGGACGGTCTTTGCAAGCAGAATGATCTCCGCATCTGCATAGGGCGAAGCCGGACCTGCCAGCTCCACGCCGAACTGATGAAACTCGCGGAGTCTGCCTGCCTGCGGGCGCTCATGGCGAAAGCAGGAAAGCTGATAAAAAACCTTCTGCGGCAGCGCATCTGCCAGCATGCCGTTCTGGAGCATGGCGCGGATCGTACCGGCAGTGCCCTCCGGACGCAGCGTAAACTGCGTTTCTCTTGCAATGACGGAATACATCTCCTTCTGCACAACGTCGGTCGTTTCGCCGACGGAGCGCTGGAACAGCTCCGTGACCTCAAAGGTCGGAATGCGAATCTCGGAGAAGCCGAAGCTCTCGGCAATATCGCGCGTCACCTTCTCAACCGTCATCCACTTGTGAATGCGCTCGGGGGTGACATCCTCGGTGCCCTGCGGGCGTTTCAGGTAGTTTGCCATAAAAAACAATTCCTCTCTAGGGTTCTGCGGATTCCGCGTCTCTGCGCGAAAAACGCATTTTTTCCTGTTCCTTCTGTGTCCGGTATGTACGCGCCTTGAGACACCGGCAGCAGGCGCCGTGATTGCGGCAGCTTTGGTCAAATTGCTTCGTGCCGCGGCAGCGCCCTCAGTGTTCCTTTCCGGATGCAATCGCCTTTTCCGGTCCCATGACGCACCTTACGTATATAAACACAGAATTGCCCCTTTCTGTCCGGAAGGGGCAATCAGTCTTTTTTCATTGTCACATGACTGTGGGATTTCCGATCTCGCGCCAGTCAAGATCGCCGCGCTCCAGCGCCAGAATCAGCGCCTCGGCGGTTGCGATATTCGTTGCAACGGGGACGTTGTGCACATCACAGAGCCGCAGCAGATTCATATCATTCGGCTCACTCGCCTTCGGATTGATCGGATCGCGGAAGAACAGCAGTACGTCGATCTCATCGCAGGAAATACGTGCCGAGATCTCCTGACCGCCGCCCTGTGCACCGCTCAGGAACCGCTTGATCGGAAGTCCGGTTGCCTCTGCAACCTGCTTGCCGGTCGTACCGGTTGCACAAAGCGTATGACGGCTCAGAATGCCGGAATATGCAATACAGAATTGGATCATCAGTTCCTTTTTCGCATCATGCGCAATCAATGCGATTGTCATTTCTGGATTCATCCTTTCTCATATATATTGGTAAGGTCATTGTGATCGCGCGGATACGCACGCGGCCGCCCCCAGACCTGCAAGAGGGAGCGTATTGCGTCAGCCTATCTTGACTGTCAGCGGGGCATTTTCGCCGCGCAGGCGCTTGGAAATAGCATCGAAGGCAGCGAGGCTCGGTGCGGTCGAGGGGATCGGTTCGCCCTTGCCGGTTGCAATGACGAGCTGATAATCTTCCGGAATGACACCGATAAGCTGTACTCCGATTGTATCAATGATTTCATCGAGGTCGCGGACAAGCTCGGCACCGAGTGCCTTCTTGCTGACCTTATTGATGATGAGTCTCTGACGGCGGTTGCCGCGTGCATAGAACTCATCGGACATCATCTGGGCATCGCGGACGCAGATCGGATCCGGCGTCGTGACGACAAGGATCAGGTTCGACTGCTCGACGATGTCAAAGACATGGTTATTGATGCCGGCACCGGTATCAATGATGATATAATCATAGTATTTGCGGACTGCCGCGCAGATATCAATAATCTGCTCAACGGTGACATGCTGGAACGGGTTTTTCGGTGCACAGAGAACAAACAGATTGCTTGCCATCGGGACTCTGGTGACAGCGTCCACAGCAGAGACCTTGCCCTCGAGCACATCGCTCAGGTCGTATTTGATCTGACCGGTCATGCCGAAAATGATATCAATACAGCGCAGACCGAAATCCAGCTCAATGATCAGCGTGCGGCTGCCCTGCTTTGCCAGTGTATAGCCAAGTCCCGCACAGATCGAGGATTTTCCGGTTCCGCCTTTGCCTGATGTTACAGCGATTGTTTTTGACATACGGTGAGACTCCTTTCCCCATTCGCTGCGGCTGCACAATCAGCAGCATTGAGAGGGCGCAGCGTACCTCAGAAGATTATACATGCGCCGCTGAGACGGGCGCAGATGTACCTCTTATATTATAACCGCAAATCGCGGATTTGTCAAATCCATTTTGCGTAAAAACTGAAAAATTGTCAGGTTCGTGACATTTCGCACGCCGCCTTTGTGCAGTATGACGAAATTGCCGGACAATTTTGTATAGCCTGCCGAAATTTCAGCGGATAGGGCAGGCTTTCAGCTCACCGACGTCACGGCAGACGCATCGGTCTGTACGGCTGCGGCAGTACCGGCTGACGGAAATTCCTCGTCGGCAATCCGGATGCTCTCGAGCATCTTGCGGAACGGCTGACGGTAATTCATAAAGGTATCGCGGTGACTCTTGCAGGTGACGATATAGACGCGCTCGTCCTTGATAATGACAGCGGTCATGCACTGCATCTCCTGCGAGACGCCGTCGCCCTTGATTGCATAGGTGAATTCAAAGAGGCGGCAGTCCACGCCGTCCACGGCGGTATCCTCCTCGGAGAGCAGCAGGAAGTCATCCGCGGTATTCTGATACTGCGCCTTGACATCCTCGCTGTAGGTTTTGACGTCCTGCCCGTAGATCGTCAGGTCCTCGCCCGTGACGATGACGGAGGCGTCATTGCAGACATAATACTTCTCGTAATACTGGGAATTCGTCTCGGTGAAGCCGGCGGGAACCTCCAGCGAGATGCGTTCGGGCATTTCGGAAGGCACAATGATCATCTCCGTGCCGCTGACGATCTCAGAGGATTCCTCCGAAGACGTATTATGCTTATGAGTCAGGGACGAAATACCGGCGATCAGAATGACGAGCGTAATCGCAGCCGCCAGTGTAATCAGCAGTTTTTGAGACATGCTGCATTCTCCTTTCCGTATCGGGATGCATGGAAAAACCGATGCGTCTTGCCGGCGCATCGGCATTCAGCTGTGACCAGACCTGTAAGCCGGGTTCTGTCGTAGACCGTTCCGAGCGGAACGGGTGCAGCCATTTATCTAGCCGATTCGTCGCCGAACCGTTCAAGCCGCCTTTGCAGATGATCCGCCGAGCAGACGTTAAGACCACCTGCACCAATCAGCGTTGCATCGGGTAGGGTTTACACAGCAGGATGCTCTCGCACCCTCTGGTGCGCTCTTACCGCACCTTTCCACCGTTGCCGCATACAGCGCAGGCTGCATGAGGCTGTATCATTTCTGTTGCACTGGCCCTAGGGTCACCCCCGGCTGCTGTTAGCAGTTACCCTGCTCTGTGATGCCCGGACTTTCCTCGTAAGCATAAAACGCTTCCGCGGCTGCACAGTCTGCTCACCGTACTATTTTATCACATTATGCGCTGAATGTCAAGCATTTTGCGGGCAGCGCCCGCGGGTATTGATCTAAAGATTTCCGGCGGCGTTCTGAGAAATTTGAAAGTTTTGCTGTTTCCACGGACGCAATTATAATAAATCAGAATTTAGCGGCTTAACACTCCCAATCAATCACATAAAACCATAAAAGCCGCTTCTCCCCACGGAACGGGGGTGACAACCCAAGTGGAAGGAGGAAGTTCGCAAAGCTCACATTCCCCCTTCCCCTTAGGTTTTCGCCCCCGAGCCCCCGCTTTCCTGAACCCTATCCCCCTAAGCGCCGCGATCCTCAGAAACCGCACCCCAGAGAGGAGAGGATAAGGAAAGAGGGAGCTTTACACCGGCGTAACGGTGTGGTTCTTCCCCTCGCATTCGCGCTCCGCGCCCAGTAAAAATCACGGTAGGATACAAAATAAAGAAAGAATGACTGAAACGCTGCGAATCCGATAACACAATCAATCAAGAAAGAACAACGAAATCAAAAATCAAAACCAAACAGCCACTATCCCCTCGCCCATTTTCTTGCTTTTTTTCGCAGTCTGTGCTATAATAAAGAGGAAACTTCCCACGAAAGGAATGCTGCATATGATCAAAGTCGATCTGAATGACCTCGACCGCTTCTTCAAAAAGGCGGAGCTGATCCCTGCCGTCTGCTATGAGGTCGATACGAAAACCGTGCTGATGCTCGCTTATATGAATAAAGAGAGCCTCCGGCGCACACTCGAAACCGGTTATACATGGTTCTGGAGCCGCTCACGGCAGGAATACTGGAATAAGGGCGCAACCTCCGGACATCTGCAAAAAGTCGTCTCGATCTTCGCGGACTGCGACGACGATACCCTGCTCGTAAACGTCCGGCAGACAGGCGTCGCCTGCCATACCGGTGCATACAGTTGCTTTTTCAAGGAAATTTATAATGATGAGGAGAATGAAGCATGAACGTCTACAGAGAAATTTTTGAGGTCATCAAGGCGCGCAAGGCGGCTTTTGAGGCAGGTCAGGCACAGGAGAATTCCTATACCGCCTACCTCTTTGACAAGGGCGTCGATAAAATCTGCAAAAAAGTCGGCGAGGAAGCAACCGAGACCGTCATTGCCGCGAAAAATAACGATAACGATGAGCTGAAAAACGAGATCAACGATCTGCTCTATCATGTCATGGTGCTCGCTGCGAATCAGGGGCTCGACTGGGCAGATGTCGAAAAGGTGCTCGAGGAGCGCAATGAAAAAATCGGCAATCTCAAGCAGTTTCATCAGGTAGACAAAAACACCTGATTTGTCACATTTCCGCTCCGGTATGAATATATTGCAATAAGGATTCCGATGCACGCATCCGGAAACCCAATTTCAATACCGGGAGGAAATCATCATGAACGAATTGCCGAATGCCGAACGCATCAGCGCCGTTCCGGTCCGGCTCGACCGCGTATTTGACAGTTGCAGCGATAAGGACTGCATCACGAATTTGCAGGTGATGCTGGAAAACGGTGCGGAGCTGCCGCCGCAGTATACATCCGTCAAGACGCGCTGCGTCTCGATTGACGACATCTGCATGAGCGTGGAGCCGATCCCGTTCAACCGCGGTTATTACACCGTGGACATCACCTATACGTTCGGCGTCGAGCTGCTTTGCTATGCGCGCAACTGCGAAGCGCCTGCCGTCCTGCGCGGCATGGCAAGCGCCTCCAAAAGCGTGATTCTCTACGGCAGCGAATCCAGCACGAAAACCTTTTTCAGCAACGGCGCGCGCGTCGGCGACACCGACCGCTGCTGCGACACCGTCAATCTGCCGACCGCAAGCTGTCAGTGCGTCGATCCGATCGCTCTCGAAACACGCATCAGCGTACTTCCGCCGGTCATTCCGCCGGACGGTGCACCGCCTGTCCCGCGCAGAGCCGTCGTGCTGACACTCGGCGTATTTTCCGTCGTCGAGCTGACGCGCCCCGTCACGATGTCCGCCGCCGCGTACCCGTATCAGGTGCCGACGAAAACCTGCTCCGGCGATACCGATTCGCCCTGCGAGGTTTTCAGCCGCCTGAATTTCCCGACCGAGGAATTCGTCCCGACTGCGGACGGCTTTGCTGCGCAGCAATCCGCGGAAGCACTCCGCTATGAGGGCTTCACCGGATATCAGCCGCCGGCACAGTAACAGGAAATCCGCAGCCGTGTGAGCACAGAAAACTCACGCGGCTGCATGTATTTTGAGGTGAAGTATGAAAATTATTCCGGCGCAGATTGCAGATTTTGACAGTGTTCGGCGGATTACGCAGGAGACAATCCGCACAGTTTATCCGCGGTATTATCCGCAGGGTGCGGTCGATTATTTCCTTGCGCATCACAGCGATGCCGCAATCGAACGGGATATCAATGAAAACCGCGTATATCTGTGCATTTCAGATGCTGACGAGGTGACAGGAACCGTCACCGTCAGCGGAAGCGAAATCGGCAGACTGTTCGTTCTGCCGCAGTTTCAGGGCAAGGGATACGGCGGAAAGCTGCTCTCGTTTGCAGAGCTGGAAATCGCAAGAAACTACGAATTCGCCGTACTGGATGTTTCATTTCCTGCAAAGGCGATCTATCTCAAACGCGGCTATCAAGCCGTCGGCTGGCATGCAGTCGAGACGGAATGCGGTGATTATCTCTGCTTTGATGAAATGAAAAAGCAGTTGAAACCGGAACATATTGCCGTCAGGATCTATCAGTTAGTCAGGATGAAGAATAACCGCTATGAATCTGACGGAATCTATACAGGCGATATCGGGACGGTGCTCGAAGTTTACGACGATATTGCATGTGAAGTCGAATTTTCGCGTCCGAACGGGAAAACCTATGCCTTGCAGGCGATCCGGATCGAGGATCTGGAAATCATCAGCAAATAAACGGAGGGTATCCGCATGACACAGGATGAAGCAAGAAAACGCATAAAAGAATTAACAGAAGACCTGCTGCGCATGGCGCATGAATACTACGATCTCGACGCGCCGACCGCAGAGGACTATGAATATGACATGAAAATGCAGGAGCTGCGTACTTTGGAGGCAGAGTTTCCGGAGCTCCTCGCACCGGATTCCCCCACGCAGCGCGTGCAGGGCGTCGCGTCCGGCAAATTTGAAAAGGTCACGCATGCGGTGCAAATGGCGAGCTTGCAGGATGTTTTCTCGTTTGAGCAGGTCGCGGCATTCGTCGGGCGTGTCAAAGAGACCGTCGATGCGCCGCAGTTTACGGTCGAGCCGAAAATTGACGGGCTCTCCGTTTCACTGGAATACGAAAACGGCGTATTTACGCGCGGTTCGACACGCGGAGACGGCTTCGTCGGCGAGAATGTCACCGCAAATCTCAAGACGATCCGCAGCATCCCGCTGCTGCTGAAGGATGCGCCGCCCGTGCTGGAGGTTCGCGGCGAGGTCTATATGCCGCGCGCGTCGTTCGAGCGCCTCTCGGCGCAGCAGGAAGCCGCCGGCGAGGAGCTCTTCAAGAACCCGCGCAACGCCGCGGCAGGCTCGCTCCGGCAGAAGGATTCCGCGGTGACGGCGTCGCGGCGGCTCGATATTTTCGTATTCAATCTCCAGCGCGTCGAGGGCGAGGAGATCACCGCGCATTCGCAGTCGATTGACCGGCTGAAAGCGCTCGGATTCCCCGTCATCCCCTACGAAAAATGTCCTGCAGATGCGGAGAAAATCCGCGCAGCGATTGAGAAAATCGGCAGTATGCGCGGCACGCTGCCCTATGATATCGACGGCGTGGTCGTTAAGGTTGACAGCTTCTCTCAGCGCGAGCAGCTCGGCGCAACCGCGAAATATCCGAAATGGGCGGTCGCATATAAGTTCCCGCCGGAGGAAAAAGTGACAAAATTGCGCTCGATTGAAATTCAGGTCGGTCGGACAGGCGTTCTGACGCCGGTTGCTGTCTTTGACGCAATTTCTCTCGCAGGTACGAGTGTTTCGCGTGCCGTGCTGCACAATCAGCAATTTATTACAGAAAAGGACATCCGCGTCGGTGATATGATCCGTGTGCGCAAGGCGGGCGACATCATCCCCGAGGTGCTGGCATCCGAATCGCACGAGCCGGATTCTGTCCCCTATGAGATTCCTTCGCGCTGTCCGGTCTGCGGCGGTCCGGTCGATGCGGACGGCGAAGCAGCGGCTGTGCGCTGCTTCAATCCGGCATGTCCCGCGCAGATTTATCGCGCAATCGTCCATTTTGCGTCGAAAAACGCGATGAACATTGACGGGCTCGGTCCGGCAATCGTCCAGCAGCTGCTCGATGAAAAGCTGATACAAACGCCTGCCGATCTCTATACGCTGACAAAACCGCGGCTTCTGACGCTCGAGGGCTTCAAGGAAAAATCCGCGGAGAATCTGCTGCTGGCAATCGAAAACTCCAAATCGCAGCCGCTGGATCGCGTGATCGCGGCGCTCGGTATCCGCAATATCGGACAAACTGCATCGACGCAGCTCTGTGATGCATTCGGCTCGCTGGATGCCATTCGCCATGCAAAACCGGAGGATATTGCTGCGATTGAGGGCTTCGGCGATATCATGGCGGAATCTGTCGCAGCGGCATTTGCGCAGCCCGATTTCACCGCACTGGTCGATGCGCTGCTCGCAAACGGCGTCAAAATGGAATATGCAGCGAAAACTGTCGCAAGTGCGCGCTTTTCCGGCATGACATTTGTCCTGACCGGCACACTCCCCTCCATGAAGCGCGACGAAGCAAAGGCACTGATCGAATCCCACGGCGGCAAGGTTTCCGGCTCGGTCTCGAAGAAGACGAGCGTCGTGGTTGCCGGTGACGATGCGGGCAGCAAGCTGACGAAAGCCGAGGAACTCGGCATCGAGATCATTGATGAAGCGGAGCTGCTGCGCCGCTGCGAAACGGAGGATGCATCATGAATATTCAGATTTTCGGCAAATCCAAATGCTTTGATACGAAGAAGGCGGAGCGCTTTTTCAAGGAGCGCGGCATCAAATTTCAGCGGATCGACCTGCCGGACAAGGGCATGAGCCGGCGCGAGCTGGAAAGCGTCATCCGCGCGGTCGGCGACATCGAGCTGCTCGTTCTGCCGGATGATCCGGACTATGCGCTCTGGAAGCATTCGCTGCCTAAGGCGCAGATTGATATGCTGATCGAAACGCCCGATATGCTCCGGACGCCGATTGTCCGCAACGGACAGAAGGCGACCGTCGGCGAGGCGTCCGAAATCTGGAAAACATGGCTGAACGACGAATAATAAGGAGCTGATTAGATGAACGATATCCGGTCACGCATCCTCGAAAAGCTGGATGCGGTCGAGCGCACGGAGCATGTGAAGATTCTGCACTGTGTCGAATCCGGCAGCCGCGCATGGGGATTCCCCTCGCCCGACAGCGATTACGATGTGCGGTTCATTTATCTGCGCGAACGCGATTTTTATCTTGATCTGTCGCCGCAGCGCGATGTGATCGAATGGCAGCTCGACGATGTTTTTGATATCAGCGGCTGGGATGTGCAGAAGCTGCTGCGGCTGCTCTATAAATCGAATCCGACCGTATTTGAATGGGCAGCGTCGCCGATTGTCTACCGGACGGCGCCGGATTGGGAAACAGTCGCAAAGCTGATTCCTTCGTATTTTCGCGTAAAATCGGGTCTGCATCATTATCTCAGCATGGCGGATGGCAACTGCAAAGCCTATTTGCAGGGCGAGACTGTCAGGCTGAAAAAATATTTCTATGTGCTGCGTCCGCTGCTCGCCTGCCGCTGGATCATCGACCGGCAGACACCGCCGCCGATGCTGTTTTCGGAGCTGATGCAGGCGGAGCTGGAGCCGGATATGCTGCCTGTTGTCAATGATCTGCTGGCGCGCAAGCAGGAGACCTCGGAGCTCGGTACGGACAAGCCGATTGCACCGCTGCATGCATACATAGACCGGCAGATTGCCGAAATCAGACAGATTGCAGAGCAGATGCCCAATTCTCCGCATCCGGACTGGGCGATGCTGAATCAGGCATTTCTTTTCCTTTCTGCACCGAAATGAGAACCAGAAAATCATACGATCATTCTCGTCTGTGATACGCAGTCAAGTGTACGATTGGGATACCGGAGAGGGCTGCGTCGTTTTGGCTGGCGGCGGAGAGCCGCCCCGATTGAACTGAGCAACGCGCAGTCACGCATCAGCAGCCGAAGAAAGGCGAAGCCGCCCGCTTGCACTTTTACATAAAATATGATATAATACAGCCAGAAAGAGAGGCGATCAGAATGAAACGAATGCTGTCCGGCGTACTGGCAGCGGGCATGCTCCTGAGTCTCAGCGGATGCGGCAGAAAGCCCGTCCCGCAGGCAGAAAGCAGCACAGAGCCGCAGAGCACGCTCCAAGTCTTTACGCATACCGAGGAGACCGGTCAGCCTGCCACGCAGCCAGCCGATACCGTCCCCGTATACAGCGAAACGGTCACGTCCGTTGTCACAGTGACGTCCGTTGTCACGGTCACATCGCTCATCACAGTGACCGATTCTGCCACGGATTATGATGCCGGTACACTGACCGTATCGGACGAGCCGGTCGCCGTTGAAGCGAAAATCGACAAGGACGGCACGTATACCACAAAGGACGACGTCGCGCTCTATATCTACACCTACGGCGAGCTGCCGAAGAATTTTATCACCAAAAAGGAAGCGCAGAAGCTCGGCTGGGAGGGCGGTTCGCTCGAGCCCTATGCCCCCGGCTGCTGCATCGGCGGCACCTATTTCGGCAACTATGAAGGACTGCTGCCCGAGAAGGACGGCAGAGAATACACCGAATGCGATATCGACACGCTCGGCAAGAAATCCCGCGGCGCAAAGCGCATTGTCTTTTCCAATGACGGACTCATCTACTATACCGGCGATCACTACAAAACATTTGAACTGCTCTACGGGGAGGAATCATCATGACAGTCACAATCGAATGCAGCGATATTCAGACCAAGGAGGATTTTCACCGCAAATTCTCGAAATCGCTTTATCTGCCCGGATTTTACGGCAACAATCTTGATGCGCTTCACGACTGCCTGACCTCGCTGCCGCAGAAAACGGTGCTCAATCTGGTGCATACGCAGGCGCTGATTCACAATCTCGGTCCATACGGCAGAGCGGCGATCAATGCAATCGCGCATGCCGAGCGCGAGAATCCCGACCGTCTGACCGTCAACATGCTCTGAGCGGGCGGGCGGGGAGCCCCCGCGGGCATTGATCTAAAGTCCGCAAAAAGCTCTCTGGTTAATTCAGATATAGCTCTCATCCACGCAATTCACGATATCTTCATCTGCTTCATTGATTTCTATTATAAATCGCGGCGCAGCCGCACCGCAACTCCTCACTTCTCGCTCCTAACTATCCTTCCTACTTCCTACTTCCTTCTTTTCTATGTTTTCTGCTTGCATTTTACACGATAATATGATATAATGGAATTCACGCTTTTGATACAGGAAGGGATTTCATGTCATTCAATTTTATCGTCAACAGCCTGCTCCTCGGCGCCGGTCTCGCTATGGACGCATTCACGGTTTCACTCGCAAACGGACTCAATGAACCGAACATGCGCCGCCTCAAACAGGCAGGAATTGCCGGTGTATTCGCCGTCTTTCAATGTCTGATGCCGCTGATCGGCTGGGTCTGCGTCCACACGGTTCTCGAGCATTTCCGTGCATTTGAGAAGCTGATTCCGTGGATCGCACTGCTGCTGCTCTGCTGGATCGGCGGAAAAATGATCTTTGAGAGCATCTGCAAAAAGGAGCCGGACAGACAGGAAAAAACTGCCGCGCTCGGCATCGGTGCACTCGCTGTACAGGGCATTGCAACGTCGATTGATGCGCTCTCGGTCGGGTTCACGATTGCGGATTACACCGCGCCGCTCGCGCTCTGTGCCGCGCTGATCATCGGCGCCGTGACGTTTGTGATCTGCTATGCGGGACTGAAAATCGGCAGAAAGGCAGGCATGAAGCTCGCCGGAAAAGCGACGCTCTTCGGCGGTCTGCTGCTCATCGGCATCGGTCTGGAAATCTTCATCACACATATGATTGAAAAATAAGAAAAGCCGTACAAGGAACATTCCCTGTACGGCTTGCTTATTATACCGCAGAATCAGATCATCTCTGCGATGCTTCAAATTCCTTTGCGAGATTCTTGAGAATCTTTGCGACGAACTGATCGACCTCATTATCGGTCAGCGCATGATCGTCGCTCCGGAACCACAGCGAGAATGCGAGCGACTGCTTGCCCTGCTCGATCTGCTTGCCCTCGTAAACGTCGAAGAGCTGTACCTTGCTGAGCGACTTGCAGGCGCGCTTCATGCAGGCTTCGAGATCGGCACAGATGACCTCCTTGCTGACGAGCAGCGCAATATCACGCTGTTCGACGGGGAACTTCGGCAGCGCCGCAAATGCAACCGGCTTGTTGAGATACGGTCTCAGAACGGTCAGATCAAGCTCTGCGAGGAAGACCTGATGCTCCGGAACCTCTGCATCGGTCAGGTCATGCGCGAGCATGCCGAGCCAGCCGATCTCCTGACCGCCGAGCGAGACAACCGCGCTCATGCCCGGATGCAGGAACGGATACTTCGCAGCATCCTGCGGCTTTGCATAGGTGAATTCGAGGCGGAATGCGTCCGCGATTGCTTCGATGACAGCCTTGCCCTCGAAGAAATCGAGCTTGCCGCCGTCAAAGAGACCGATCGACAGCGCTTCACGCTCCTCGGGCTCTGTTGTCGGATGCGCCTCTGCGGAATGATAGGTCTTTGCGATCTCGAACAGACCGCCCGCATCATTGCCGCGGCGGACATTGCGGATCACGGCGTTCAGCATCGACGGTGCGAGCATCGTGCGCATGATCGAAAGCTCCTCGGAGATCGGATTGAGAATGCGGATTGCCTGACGCTGCGGCGCATCCTGCGGAATCCGCAGCAGATCGAGGTCCTTCTGCGAATAGAAGGAGTAGTGAATTGCCTCATAGAGACCCTGTGCAGCGAGCGTGCGCTTGAGTTTCAGCGTGCTGCTCTGGACAGCATTTCTGCCGCCGTTCGTGACGGACGCTGCCGCAAGGAAGGTCGGCGTGATGTGATCGTAGCCGTACATGCGGATGAGCTCCTCCGCGATATCAGGAGCATTTTCGATGTCCTCGCGGTAGGGCGGAATCTGTACGGACAGGCTGTCGCCGGAAATCTGCGGTGCAAAATCGAGATTTGTCAGAATGCGCTTGATCTCTGCCTCGGGAATCGTGATGCCGAGCAGCGCATTGATCTTTGCAATGGATACTGTCAGCGGACGGGTCGCGGTCGGGTCGGCGGAGACCGCCTCGCAGAATGCCGCAGATGTGACCGTACCGCAGTTCAGTTCCTCAATCAGATGCAGCGCACGCTTCAGACCGAGCTGTGTTGCATATTCATCGACGCCCTTTTCAAAGCGCTGGGAGCTGTCCGAATGCTGACCGAGCGCTCTGCCGGTCTTGCGGACATTGTCGCGCATGAACTTTGCGGATTCAAATACCACATCGGCGGTATCGTCCTTGATTTCAGAGTTCAGACCGCCCATGATGCCCGCCAGCGCGACCGGCTTCTTTCCGTCGCAGATGACGAGATTATTCGGATTCAGCTTGAATTCCTTTTCATCGAGCGTGACGATTGTCTCATCCTGCTTTGCTCTGCGGACGATAATCTGTCTGTCCTCGAGCTGACGCAGATCGAATGCGTGCATCGGCTGACCGATCTCCTTGAGGACATAGTTCGTGATATCAACGATATTGGAGATCGAACGGATGCCGACGAGCGCGAGTCTGCGGCGCATCCACTGCGGCGACTGTCCGATTCTGACATTCTTGACATAATGTGCCTGATAGCGCGGGCAGAGCTCCGGCGCCTCGACCGTGACCTTGAAGCCCTCAAGACCGGACGCATCCTGTGTATAGTCCACAGCGGGCATTTTCAGCGGCTTTCCGAGTGCAGCGGCAACCTCGCGCGCAATGCCGAGGACGCTCATGCAGTCCGGACGGTTCGCGGTGATCGAGATATCATACATCCAGTCGTCGAGACCGGTGACCTCCTTGATATCCGCACCGACCGGCGCATCCTCGGGCAGCACGAGCAGACCGCAGTAATCCGCACCCGCACAGAGGTCGTCATTCAGACCGATCTCCACGCCGGAGCAGAGCATGCCCTGCGATTCAAAGCCCTTGAGCTTGCCCTTCTTGATCTTCATGGTGCCGGTGACGGTGACATGGTCGCGCTCGGTCTCATAGACCTGTGCGCCGACGAGTGCCGCCGGATACTTGCCGCCGACCTGAACATTATCGGCACCGCAGCAAATCTGGAATGTGCCGTGCGCACCGCAGTCCACTTTGCAGACATGGAGATGCGTCTCGGGAATCGGCTCGCATTCGGTGACGAGACCGACCACAACGCCGGAGATATCCGCGCCGAGCTGTGTCAGCGTTTCGACCTCAAAGCCGCAGTCAAAGAGTCTGGTTTCGAGCTCCTGCGGCGTAATATCAATATCAACATATTCCTTTAACCAACTTAATGGAACGATCATCGTAATTAGTTCCTTTCACTTTTATAATAAGTTAGGGGTGAGAAGTGAGGAAATGCGGTATCTGCTTCCTTCACTTCCGCCTGTTTGGTTCACACACGGCGGCACTGCCGGCTTGATTCACACACGGCGGCGAAGAGCTCCCCGCCCGCGCAGGGCGCGGCTCCGATTCTGCACCGAAGATTGAACCATGAAATAACAGGTTCATACTCGTCTTTGGTACGTGGTCAAATACCTGACTTTAATCGTTGCAAGGGCTTACGCCTAATTGGGTGGCGGCGCAGAGCCGCCCCGATTGAACTGAATAACGAAGTGTCACGCACTTCACACGAAAGAAAGGCGAAGCAAATTGCCGGCGGGGGCTCCCCGCCCGGCTTATTCGTTGAACTGGGACAGAACGCGGACATCCGACTCAAAGAGCATCTTGATATTCGGGATGCCGTATTTGAGCATGGCGATGCGCTCGATGCCCATGCCGAACGCAAAACCGGTATACACATCCGGATCGACGCCGCAGTTTTCGAGCACCTTGCGGTTGACCATACCGGCGCCGAGCACCTCAATCCAGCCGGTATCCTTGCACAGACGGCAGCCCTTTCCGCCGCATGCAAAGCAGCTCACATCGACCTCCACAGAAGGCTCCGTGAACGGGAAATAGCTCGGACGCAGGCGCGTCTTGACCTGCTCGCCAAAGACATTCTGCGCAAAGACATCGAGCATGCCCTGCAAATCGCAGAGCGTAATGCCCTTGTCCACGACCAGACCCTCCATCTGCGAGAACATCGGCGAATGCGTTGCATCATCGTCGGAACGGAACACCTTGCCCGGCGACAAAATCTTGATCGGCGGCTGGTTCTTCTCCATGACGCGAATCTGACCTGCCGAGGTCTGCGTTCTGAGCAGCAGCTCGGGGCTGACATAGAATGTATCCTGCATATCACGCGCCGGATGATCCTTCGGGGTATTCAGCGCGGTGAAGTTATAGTAATCGTTCTCGATTTCCGGTCCCTCAAAAATCGTAAAGCCCATGCCTGCGAAAATGTCGATCAGCTCATTGGCAATCAGCGTATTCGGATGCAGCGCGCCCTGCTTATGGGGCTTTGCAGGCATCGTGACGTCGATCTGCTCTGCGGCATTTTTCTTTGCAAGCTCGGCGGCTTTCAGGCGCGAATCCTGCGCAGTAAAGAAATCGAGTGCCCATGTTTTCAGCTCGTTGACGATCTTGCCGAATGCCGGACGGTCCTCCGGTGCAAGATCGCGCATATTCTTCATCAGCGCGGAAATCTGACCTGCCTTGTTGTCGAGGTACTGTTTCCGGAGCTGATACATTTCTTTGGAATCGGTAATGGCGGCAGCGGCGGCTTCGATCTTCGCCCGCATCGCTTTGATCTGCTCTTCCATATTCGATACCTTCCTCTCTTTGATTTTTCGGAAAACTCCACTCTATAGTATACCGCAAATCCCCGATATTGTCAAGTGCAGGCGGGCAGGCGGGCAGCGCCCGCGAGTATTGATCTAAAGCATTCCGGCAGAATCCTGAGAAATTGATACGTCAGACTGTTTCCGTGAACGTAATTGTTATAAATCAGAAGCGCGCAGCGCATACCTCAACTTCTCTCTCCTCTCTCCTACCTCCTCCTTTCTCCTTCCTACTTATTATCGCAGCGCTCAGCTCCATATACGACAGAAAACCAAAGCAGCCTTCTCGCGCATGAGAAGGCTGCTTTGGTTACGGGTAAATTTCGAGAGGGCGATTGATTTATCACTTAGAAACGGCGAGCAGGATAAATCAAAAGCGGAGGAAAGGATGGATGCCGAATTACAAACGCTCACCTTGCTTATATTATAGCAAAGTGCTTGATTTTCGTCAAGTGCTTTTTGACATATTTGGCAAAAATCAGCATTGTGCGCAGTTTCAAAGCCGCCGGTTTGTAAAACTTGACGGATAATATACTCTGAGTAATCATGCAAACATACATCTGATGCGCGAAATTGTACGAACAAGCCGTGATCTGAACGTCGTTTTCTGCGCAACTTGTACATTTTCCGCCGCAAGAACCGGTGTCCGCGCAATCTCAACGGCACCGCATCGCCAGATCATTTCCCCGATCTGATCGCCGCGCTGTACGGGCGCCGTCAGGAAAGGCGGCAGCACTGCCGTCACGTTGCATTCCGGCGGCTTGCCGTACCATGCGGTCAGCTTCGGCGCCTCGCGGACATAGCCCGAAACCGCCTGCACATCGCCGCCCTCAACCTGCACCGTCAGCGGCTCCGGCAGCGGCGGCGTATAATCCTCCGCACCGGCAAAGCCGTAATCATAGAGCGCCTCGTGATCGGACCAGTCATTGCGGTCATTGAGCGTCACGCAAATCAGCGTGCGTTCCTGCCGCCTTGCCGCACTGACGAGACACCGTCCCGCTGCATCGGTAAAGCCGGTCTTGACGCCGATCACCGTATCATCCGTGCCGAGCAGCTTATTCGTATTCGTCAGCGTGCGCGCATAGGGCGGATTCCCGTAGCAGACGGTCATGGTCTGCCGGCAGCAGATCGCCGCAAATTCCGGATTTCTGAGTGCCTCACGCGCCAGCAGCGCCATATCATACGCCGAAGCGCCGTGTCCCTCTGCATCCAGCCCCGAGGGCGAGGCAAAATAGCTGTGCGTCATGCCGATCTGCTTGGCGCGCGCATTCATCATCGCCAGAAACTGCGGGATACTCCCCCCGACGCTGACCGCCGCGGCATTCGCGCCGTCATTGCCCGAGGGCAGCAGCATCCCTGCGCAGAGCGCCCGCCGCGTGACGGTATCCCCTTCCTGCAAGCCCATAGACGAGCCCTCGACGCGGATTGCCTCGCTGTCTGCAAGGAAGGGCGTATCGAGATCGCCGCTTTCGAGCGTCAGCAGCGTGGTCATGATCTTGGTCGTGCTTGCCATGGGCAGCTTCTCCTGCGCATTCTGCTGAAAGACCGCAAAGCCTGTCTGCGCATCCACGAGGACGCAGCCCTTCGCGGAGATATCCGGTGCATCGGCAGCAGCAGGCAGACCGTACAGACAGCCGCACAGCACGGCAGCGCAGCAAATCAGCTTCCGGAACATTTGTATCATACAGAATTCCCCTTTGTTCGGTTTCTGTTTGATTCTATGCACAGCCCGCGGGAATTATGACATAAAATTCCCCCATGTACCAAGTGCCTGACAGTACACGGGGGATATTCAGAGGAAGTTATCAGCAGATTTACAGATTCACTTTGCTTTATCATTTCAGCAGATGAAAGGATACAGAAAAGCAAACCTTCGGTTCATTCAAAAAAATGACACAGCCGCCGAACAATCCGTGCGATGTCACTGCGTACCGGTATACATCATACAATTTATGCACGGTACCGTCAGCGGCTGCGCTTGAAAGGTATATTAAGCTGTCATTTGCGGACAAGTTAAATCGTTGTTTACGGAATCAGATAAAGCTGTCGTTTTGTCTGACTGTAAAGCGGTCATTTGCCTGAATGTTCCGGCATCACTGTGCGGACGAAGCATCTGCCGCGCCGCTGTCGAGGGATTCCGCCGCTGTTTCGCCGCATGCGCAAAGCGATGCGCACATCATCAGTGCAAGCAGTGCTGCTGTGATTCTTCTTCCGGTCATTGTTGGTGCCCCTTTTCAGTTTTGTGACGGGATGTTGTCCATTGTTTGCAGGACAGACTGCATAATCGGCAGTGTCGTATCCACCTTCCACTGCCCGTTGATGCGGATGACAGCGATATCCAAGCCGACCGCCGCCTCACCGAGTCCGAAGCTGAACTGCATACCGCTGCCTGCCTTGCCGCCTGCCTCTGCCGCAGCCTGATTCTGGATGCGGTAAATATACACACCGTCCACCCGAAAAACATTGGACATACCGGTCTGATGTCCCATTTGATCCAGCGTTTTCATCGCCTGATTGTATTCGTCAACTTTTTCCGGACAGTATACCGGCTCATTCTGAAACATACCGGCTGTTCCGGCATCGGATGCTGAGAGGTCCTTTCCTGCGCACATCTCCTGCACAAAATTGAGGTAGTCCTCGCGGGTACCCAGTTCATTGTTCTGCATATAATAGAGCATCTCGATATTGTATGCGTCAATAAAGCCCTCCCAGTCCAGCTCACGCGAAGACTGTTCATACTGATGCGCAACAAGCTGCACCTCAGCGAGTGCCTCATCCGTACCGGGCTCTGCGCCCATGACCGCAGAGGATTCGTCTGCGGATGCAGCAGCCGGTTCGGTTTCCGGTGCAGTTGTCTCGCCCTCGAAGGTCTGTTCCTTCATTTCCGGCGGGGCAGTGGTTGCGGCGCGTTCTGCTTCGATCTCTGCCGCAAGGCTCGAATCATTTCTGAGGAGTGCCTCGGCAAACGGATCGCCGCAGCCGCTGAGCGATGCAGCCAGCATCAGCGCCAGCAGTGCGGCAGCCGTTCTCATTTTCTTCATTTTCATTCCCTTTCAGCATGCCTGCACATCCGGTGCAGCGCAGTGCGTCACTCGTCATTAAAAATAACGCGGCGTATCGGGCAGTACGTTTGTAGAGGGTTCGTACTGCCCGCTGCGGAGCGCTTGTGTCAATATCCGTTGATGTCCTGTGCTGTCATATCCTGCGCTGTCATGTGCTTCTGCCGGACGATGCGGTCATTGCATTGCTGTCGAAACTGTGATGTCGCTTTGCTGCATTGCCTGTGTCAGACTGTGCTGTCATACTGCGGTGTCTCTGCTGTGCTTTCACTGTGTCGCCTCTGTTCTGTCAGACTGTGATGCCGCCTGTCGCCCGATTGCTGTCAAACTTTGCTGTCTTGCTGTGCTGTCATACTGTCGCTTCATTCATTGTCTTACACGGTTGTCTTGCTTTGCTGTCTGAACTTCGCTGTCATGCTGTCGCTTCATTCACTGTCTTACACGGTTGTCATGCTTTGCTGTCTGGACTTCGCTGTCATGCTGTCGCTTCATTCATTGTCTTACACGGTTGTCATGCTTTGCTGTCTGACTGTGCTGTCATGCTGTCGCTTCATTCGCTGTCTTACACGGTTGTCATGCTTTGCTGTCTGAACTTCGCTGTCATACTGTCGCTTCATATATTGTCAAAACAAAGTTGTCAGGCTTGCTGTCTTGCTGTGCTGTCATTTGTGTCAGTTCTGAATTGCCGGTCATGTTGTCAAACTGTGCTGTCCTGCAAAGCTGTCTGTACTGAGAGGTCAATCACTTTTGCCGCTGCGGATTTCTCTGCAAATGCGGCTGTATGATCCGATCGAATCTCTCCGGAGGGCTGTCCGTTTCCGGTCTGTTCCCTCCCGATGTTCCAATGATACCACGTTTGCCATGATTTTGCAAAGCCCGAGAAAATGCCGTCTGATTTTTAGAATGAATATTTCGGCAGTTTCCTCCGGATTGCTCCTGATTCCTCACTTTTTCATGGTAGGTCACGGTTTTGGAGGAACCAATCTATCACATCGTAAAATCAACATATCTTCTGAGAAAACTTTTTATATTTTCATCGGATGCTTCTCCGCATCTGCGGATGCTATTATATCTTTTTACTATAATACGTATTCCGCGCAGCTTCCGCTAACAGAAAGGACGGAAAAACAGGCAGTCCGGTTACACATCCGCTGCAAAAACCGGCAGTCTGCACAAAGGCGGACGCACAGTCCCCTGCACATCCGCCCCGTATGATATTCATTCAGACAGCCGCCTGCCGCTTGCAGACCGCCGCCGATATCCGGTGTGAGATCAGAAAGAGCAGCGCCGTGCCCAGTGCCGCCGCCAGATAGAGCAGCTCATCCTGCATCAGATAGCTGCCCGAAAGCGCTGCGCCCCGATAGTAGATCAGGTACATCAGGCAGAGCGTCAGGCTCAAAAACACCGCACACGCCCCCGCACGCTGCCCGAACCGCAGCAGCACCGGCAGATAGACCGCAGGCATCAGCAGCGCAGCCGTCCCCATTGTCCAGATCATCTGCGGCTTGGTCATCAGCGTCATGAAGGCAAATTCGCCCTCGGGCATCGTCACGCGGCTGAAATGTATCCTGTCTGTATAGATGCTGCGGAAAAAGCCCAGACGGGTCTCCTCCGGAATGCAGCAGACAGAGAGCAGCAGAATGCCCGTCAGCAGCGCCGTCACCAGATAATACAGATCGGCACGCGCCGACGCCTTCTGCGGCATTGTCCGGACATATGCATCAAACCGGCTCCGCTCATCCGCACCCGCCGAAAGCAGCGGATACAGCCCGATTGCAATGGCAAGCGCATAGTAAAAATAAAAGCTCTTGCTCGTGAAAAACGGCGGCAGAATCACCGCAGCCGCGATGCCGGTCAGAAACAGCAGCCGGAAGGTATACCATTCCTTCAGCAGCAGTCCCTTCATGTCTGCACCTCCGTTTCCTGCCGGACAGCTTTCTGATTCAGGCAGGATGCAGCCGCTGCATTGCAGGAATATACAAACATTCCGGCAATCAATATCGCAGGCAGCAGCAAAGTCGCTTTCAGATCAGTCAAAAAACCGCTGCACATATAATCAAACCGGAATAACAGATGCATACATACCGCAAGCAGCACGCCTGCACCGGCAGCGAAGGAACCTGCTTTCGCGCCCTTCCGCAGCATCACCGGCAGATACACCGCAGGAATCAGTATCGCAGTCAGCCCGAGCAGCAGCGCAAAGTGCGTATGTGTCTCCAGCGGACCGAATTCAATATAACCGTGCTCAACTGCTACGGCAATGAGACTGATCCGGAACATGGAATCCCGCATCAGATAGATCGTATCCTCACCCGGGATCAGGCATACTGTCAGCATCAGCAGCAGCGACATGCCCGCAACCAGCAGCATATAGACACGGATCTGATCGGTCGTTCCGCAGCCGCTTCTGCAATACGAGAACAGCGGATACAGCCCGATCAGCACAGCGAGCACATGGTACAGATGAAAACTCAGTCCGCAAAATGTCTGCGACAGCACCACAGCCGCCAGCACAATGATGCACAGCAGCGGCAGGAATTTCCGGCATTCCGCATGCAGCAGCGATTCCATGTTTTGATTCTTCATAATGTTCCCCTCATTTCTGTCAATATTTATTCGTTTGCAGCGCCCTCGCGCTCAGACACCGCGAGACCGCAAACAGCAGCACAGGCGCCGCAACCGGAAGCAGTCCGGCGGTCAGGAACGCTGTCAGCTCCTGCGGCGGAACGACGAGTAAGCCCCAGAGATCAATCACGCTGAGAATCAGCAGCACATACGGCAGAATCATTCCGATCGCCGTCAGCCTTCCCGCAGCAATCCCGAAGCGGAAGGTTACAGGCAGATACACCGCCGGCGCAAGCAGACAGAGCACCGTCAGTATGCCTGCAACAGTCGCCCAGCCCTCCTCCAGTCCGACCTGAAACCAGATCACCGTATGCACCGTCAGCAGCAGCAGCGTCAGCATTGCAGTAAACAGATAATATGCATCCGCATAGCGCTGCCGTTTCAGGGGCAGAATCAGATGCCAGCGGTCAAAATGCGAGACTGCGTCATCATTCAGCGCAACTATCGGCAGCATCGCAATCATCAGCGCCGCAAAGGGCTCCATGAACAGATACAGAATCTTATGATAACACATGCACGCGAGCAGCGCCGCAGCCATTGCAAGCAGCTTGAAACGGTGCGTATACCACAGTCTTTTCAGCAGTCCGCGCATGATGCTCCACCTCCTTTTTCTGTATGCAGGCGATTTATGTCATGCGGCATTCACACACCGCTGACACGAATCTCATTCCTGTTTTGATATTCCGGTTCAAGCGGACTGAACGGCTGACCGTTTCCTTCCTGATAGCTGACTGAACCGTTCCGCGAAAATTCTTCCCTTCCCATTTTCATGGAAAGCTGATAATCAAAGGTTTTGGATGCGGTATCGGCATCCACATTCAGCGCCACATCCGTCATCTCCCAGCAGCACGGCACAATTACATCGACCGGTATGCACACAGGCTCCGGCATGTTTTCCGTCTGAAAGGTAACTGCAAACGGCTGCGAACCGTATTCCCCGCCTTCGCAGCGGAATCTGCCGCCGGATTCCAGACTCTGAAAATCCGAGACACTGTTGATCTGTAGATTTGCCAGAACCCCTCCCTGCACATCACTGCTTTGCAGCCGGCAGGGTTTGCCGTCTACGTGCACGGTTACGCTGCAAGTCATGCGCGGACCGGAATACAAGTGACAGTAAACCGCATGCACGATGCCCTCATGCACGCTCCACCGGAACAGCAAGGCTGCTGCAATCAGGAACGCAAACGCCGTCAGAAGGATCACAGGCTTTGTACGGCGCTGTTTCTTCGTTTCCGTCTGTGTCATAAGGATCACCCCTTTGCTGTATCTCATTCTGCTGACGGATCAGGCGCCGCTTGCAACTACCCATTCGATGTCCCAGTATCTTTTATTCATGCAGCTTTCGCTTTGCAGAGCACCTGCTCCTTTATAGTAATCCACGCCGTTGCTGCTGTCAGCATAGCCATAGCTGGTTTCGTGAAAATCCGGCTCGCCGATCGGCACGTTTCTTCTTTTTCCCAGTCTCCGCGTCGCGGTATAGGAAAAAGTTCCCTTTGCGGTGTCCGCTTCAATGTCCATGGTATAATTTGCCTGCTCGACTATGTTGCATCTGCCGGGCGCAACAGGGAGATATAACGGTTTCTGCATATCCTCCGTCTGAATACGGATCTCAAACGGATGGTTGCCGTATCCAATGCCCCAGAGACCGACGGTTCCGCCCTGTTTTTGCGGTAAGACATATGCGGTCGAAGTCGGGCTGACGTCGTTCCCGATCGCCAGACCGGACACATTTTTGCCGGTAAGCCGGTACGGTTCCCCGTCAACAGTCAGCGTTACGCGGCATTTCAACCGCGGCAGCGGATAAAAGGTCGCATAGAGATCGTATGCAAATGTCCCGATGATCAAACGCCAGAACAGCAGAAATCCGATCAGGAAAGCAGCGGCTTTTTTCAGTTTTTTCTTATTTTTGAGCATATACAGTCACTCCCCGTTCCGAATACCGGATATATATACGATTTTATGCAGATGCATTTGCATCCGGTTCAGAAGCCGCTTTGCTGCGGCGTTCCAGAACCTGCCGGACGATGCAGATTATCAGATAAACCAGCGCGACCGCAGCCAGCGGCGGAACCAAATAAAAAAGAAACTTCGCGGAATGACCGGCTGCATATTCGCAGGAGCATCCGGCTTCTGCAATTCTGTTCAGCGAAGCTGCGGCAATGCTGGCACCGCCCAGACCGCAGATCATACAAATGATTGCCTCGCGGCTGAGGCGCCGGCTAACGTGCCGGATCAGATTTGCAATCAGGCTGCTGACTGCCGCAGCGGCACAGCCAAGCGTCAGCCAGATCAGAACAGCCGTCAGCATCGTGATTTTCTCGCTGAACGCAAGCAGCACAAACAGCATGACAACCGAAGCGAATATAAGCCGGACTGTTTTTTTGCCTGCCGTTTCCGGCGCATCCGTTTTTGCAGAATATTTCATCAGATGTCACTCCTTCTCATGTTATCAGGTCAGAATTCCCGTTTTTCGATGATGCGGACGGAAATCATCCGCGAAATGCCGAACAGCAGCAGTGAAATGATGCCGGGCAGCAGTGCATCCGCCCCGTACTGCACCGTGACATTGCCGAGCTCGCCGCCCTCCGGAGACGTATAGAATAACATCGTCATCAAGAGTATCATGGAAACTGCCGGAAACATCATAAGCACCAGCACCAGACCGACCGCAGCCGCCTTCGTGCCGAACCGGAACGCAAACGGCAGGACAATCGCAGGCACCGCCAGACAGATCGCCGACAGTTGAAATATCCGGAGAACAGCCTCCGCCTTGTTATAGTGCAGCATAATCAGCGCAGACCAGAGCACCGCGCCGGCGGTCAGAAGCAGCGTCAGCAGATAATACGCATCTGCAATCCGTCCGCGCGGAACCGGCAGGAGCGTCTGCCAGCGTGCAAAGCGCGATTGTTCATCGAGCAGCAGAAGCAGGAACGGCAGCGCGGCTATGCAGAGAGACAGCATTGTGATGATCGAACATGCTAGAATCGGGTTAATCAGCGTCAGAATCAACAGTGCGGCTGCTGCGACAATCACCGGAATCCGGATCGCATACCACATACGGAGCAATATACTTTTCATTGTTTGTTACCTCTTGAATTGTCAGAATTCTCTGCGGCGGAATCCCCATAAAGAGAGCAGCCACGAGATCAGTGTCAGAATCAGCGCGCCGGAAACGGAAACTGCAATAATCTGCGAGCTGTCGGCATCGAGCAGCATGCACAGCAGCCGCGAAACTGCTGTATTGCCTGCCAGAAGCGGGAAGCATCCGTGCAGAACCTTTGCGGAAAGCAAGCCGTGTGCTTCTGCCGCTTCCGTAACGGCAAGCTCGCCGGTAATCAGAACGGCAAAGCTGACAATCAGCAGAATATAGACCGCCTTCCCCTTGCTGTATCCGAAACGAAAGCAAACCGGAAAGTAAACCGCCGGAATCAGAATGCCGCCCATGCAGGCACGCACAATCCAGAGCGTATAATCCGAGACAGACATCTCACCTTGCAGCAGAAACCGCAGCATGCCGATACTCAGCAGCACTGCCGAAGCAGCGGTGCAGAACAGCATCAGCAGATATTTTTCCGTGACGATTCCAAAGCGCGATACCGGCATCGTCAGCTGATAGCTTTCCCAGCGGCTGACAGCATCCTTCGGCATACCGTCAATCGGCAGCATTCCGATCATCAGCGCAGAAAATGCAAGAAAATACGGAATTTTCATTGCAGCGCCCGCAAGGAGCATTGCCGTAAATACCAGCAGCGGAACGAAGATGCCGGAGAGGTCTTTGCAGAGCAAGCCCTTCACAGTCATCCCTCCTTTGCCATGTAGACAAAGAGCTCCTCGATTGTGACGGGGCGGATATCGAAGGTCTGCGGCACGAGTTTCCGGTCTACGAGCGCCTCTGCGCCGTACTGCGTGACCCGTTTGCCCCTGATCGCGGCAGGCTCGAGTGCATCGAGGTTTTCGGCGGTTGTTTGCAGGAATCCGTACTGCTCGAGCAGACGGTCCTTTTCCTCGCAGAGCATGAGCTGTCCCTTGTGCAGAAACGCAATATAGTCACAGACCTTTTCGAGATCGCTGACAATATGCGAGGAGATCAGCACTGCATGCCCCTCGTCCCGCGTGAACTCATTGAGGATATCGAGCAGCTCCTCACGGACAAGCGGGTCAAGTCCCGCGGTCGGCTCATCCAGAATCAGCAGTTTTGCATCGTGTGACAGTGCAATCGCCAGCCCGAGCTTCATTTTCATGCCCTTGGAGAAGGTCCGGAAGCGCTTGTTCTGCGGCAGCTCAAATTTTTTGACATATTCAGCAAATACGTCACTTTTCCAATTCCGGAACGAGTATTTCATGATTTTTTCGATCTGCGGAATACGGAGATTTTCCGGCAGCCCGACCTCATCGAGCACCACGCCGGTCTCATTGCGCAGATCGGCGGAGAGCGGCTGACCGAGCAGTCTGATCTCGCCGCTGTCGGGACGGTTCATGCCGAGCAGCGCCTTGATGGTTGTCGTCTTGCCGGCACCGTTTTCGCCGATCAGACCGAGGATGCAGCCCGCCGGAAGCGTCAGGGAAATCGGACCGAGCGAGAAGCCTTTGTATTTTTTTGCGATGTTGCTGATTTCGATTGCGTTCATGATGAAGCTCCTTTCGTGTCAGGTATCCAGCAGGTCAAGCATTTGGATGATATCCTGCTTTGACATGCCGCAGGCGGCGGCGAGCTGCCGGATCTCGAGCAGATGATTTTCGATTTGTTTCAAGTGTTCCTCGCGGAGAAGCTCGGTATTTTTCGGTGCGACGAAGCATCCCTTCGCAGGGACGGTATAGAGAAAGCCCTCGCGTTCGAGCTCATCGTAGGCGCGCTTGGTCGTGACGACGCTGATGCGCAAATCCTTTGCGAGGCTGCGGATCGACGGCAGCGGGTCATTTTCGCTGAGTGCGCCGCTGATGATGAGTGCCTTGATCTGCGAATAAATCTGATCGTAGATCGGCGCACCGCTTTTGTTGTCGATAAACAGGTTCATGCTCTCACCTCGTTCTGTTTCACTGTTCATATACAGTATACACAGTTAGTACAGTTTTGTCAAGAGGTTCCGCATAATATTTTTATTTTAACATGAAAATATGCCGCCGCGTTTCACAATTCCCCGTTCACGCTTCACGGATTTTCAGAGCACCGCCGCAATTTCGCATTTCGCCGTAAGTCTTCATGAAAAAATCATATTTGGCGGATGAAAACCGCTTGCTTTTTCGTATGATTTCTGGTATAATATAATCTGTATAGATTTCGCAATATGAACGCAAAAAGGAGGACTCCGCTTTGGATTCTTCATATGATATCATCTCGGCGCTCAGCAGCCTGCACGGCGTATCCGGTAGAGAGGCTGCCGTCGGGCAAGCCGTCGCGGAACGCATCCGTCCCTATGCACCGGATGTCCGCTGCGATGACGGCAATGTCATTGCGCATATCGGGCAGGATGCCGGCAAACCGACTTTACTGCTCTGTGCGCATCTCGATCAGGTCGGCTTTCTCGTCACCGATATCACGCCGGACGGCTTTCTCCGGATCGGCGCAGTCGGCGGCATAGATCACCGGCTGCTGCTCGGTCAGCCCGTTACAGTCGAAGGCAGCGTGCCGCTCTCCGGCGTCATTTCGATTCTGCCGCCGCATCTGCTGAAAGGCGAACAGGCGGTGCCGGAGGATGCACAGCTCTGCGTCGATCTCGGATTTGATTCCGCAGAAGCGCTCGTCGGCAAGGTATCGCGCGGCGATGCGGTATATTTTGCGGCCGCCTGCCGGAAGATGCAGGGTTCCCGCATGACCGGTCCGGCGCTGGATGACCGCTGCGGCGCAGCAGCATTGATTCTCGCGGCGGAACAGATCAGCCGCATGCACGATCTGCCCTGCAATGTCACATTCGCATTCGTCGGGCAGGAGGAGCGCAGCGGACACAGAGGCGCAAAGCGCGCCGCATTCGCAGAAACGCCGGATTATGCGATTGCCGTGGACGTGACCTTCGGGCTTGCGCACGGCGAAGACCCGCAGGAGACCTTCCCGCTCGGCGGCGGTCCTGCAATCGGAATCTCCGCGGTACTTGATCCGGCACTTTCCGATGCGCTGACCGATACCGCAAAGGATCTGAAAATCCCCTATCAGCTTGAAATTATGCCCGAATCGACCGGCACGGACGCGGATGCGCTGGCACTCGCGCCGCAGGGTACACGGGCTGGCACGGTCTCGATCCCGCTGCGCTATATGCACACGCCGGTCGAGGTCATTGATACAAAGGATGTCGAACTGACCGCGCAGCTTCTCGCGGCATTTGCAGGGAGGTGCGGCGCATGAACCGGCAGGAACTGAATACCCTCTGCGGACTCTGCGGCACATCCGGCAGAGAACACGCGGTCCGCGCATATATTCTCGATGAAATCGCAAAGCTCCGTCTGCCGGAGGATGCCGTCACGGTTGACCGGCTCGGCAATGTGCTTGTGCATAAAAAGGGCGCATCTGCTGCAAAACGAAAGGTGATGCTCTCCGCGCATACGGACGAGGTCGCGCTCATGGTCACATATATCCACGAGGACGGAACGCTCGCCTTTGACACAGTCGGCGGCATCAGTGCGGCGGCGGTGATCGGACGGCAGGTACAGGTCGGAAAAGACCGCATCTGCGGCGTCATCGGCTGCAAGCCCGTGCATCTGCTCTCGAAGGATGCGCGCACAAAGCCTGCGGATATGCACAGCCTGTTCTGCGATATCGGCACCGGCTCAAAGGCGGAGACCGAACAGCTTGTCCGTCTCGGCGACATCATTTATTTCTGCGGCGATGCGCAGGATTTCGGCAATGATTCGCTGAAAGCAAAGGCAATCGACGACCGCTTCGGCTGTGAGATTTTGCTGGAGCTGCTCCGCAGTGATCTGCCGTATGATACGGATTTTGCATTTGTGGTGCAGGAGGAGGTCGGGCTGCGCGGCGCTGGTGTTGCGGCAGCACAGCTTGATCCGGAGATTGCCGTCATTTTCGAGGCGACGACTGCGGCGGATATTGCCGGTTCCTCCGGCTCCGACCGCTGCTGCGAGCTCGGCAGAGGCGCCGTCATTTCCTATATGGACGGCAGAACCGTCTACGACAAGGCGCTCTATGATCTTGCGGTACGCATCTGCGAAGAAAACAGCATCCCGTGGCAGACAAAGACCAAAATCGCAGGCGGAAATGATGCCGGTGCGATTCAGTCCGCAGGACGCGGCGCAAGAGTGCTTGCCGTCAGCGTGCCTTGCAGATATCTGCACAGTCCGCTGTCGGTGATTCGCCGTGCAGATGCCGAAGCCTGCGAAAAGCTCGCATTTGCTCTGATCTCCGCATTACAGGAGGAAGCGCTTTGATTACCGAAGTGAAACGTCAGACCGATATCGACCGGCGCTCGCTTGCCGTCTGTCATTACGGGCGCAAGATTCTCTGCAATCTGGTCGCATACGGCACAAAATACAGCTTTTGCAGATTTTTCCGCATCCGCTCGCATGATAAAACGGCGTGGATGATGCTGCAAAACAGTACGCTGCTCATCAGCTCGCAGGCGGATTTTACGAATGATGCAGAGGCGGCGGAGGAGCTTTCGGTCTTCATCCGGATGCATCAGCCGTTCCGCGTGGAGGGTGCGCAGTCGCTGCTCTCTGGTCTGAAGCTGCAAGGCTATCAGACGCTCAACCGCTCCGTTTTCCGTCTGGAGCCCGGCGGCATTTCGCCGCTCTTTGATCCGGAACAGGTCAACCGTGCCCCGAAGCTCGACGATGTCTATGAAATTCTCGCGGAGGGCTTCCCGAATCTCATCGCCTATGATATCTGGCTGACCGACACCTCACATATGGTGCGGCGCGGTCTGCGGCAGTGCTATACGTATTTCAACGTCACCGCCGCGACGGCGATCTACGATTACGGCGATCAGGTGCTGATCGGGCAGGTTGCAACCAAAATCGCGGCACGCGGCAAGGGCTATGCGCGCGATTTTCTGCACTGGATTGCGAATGATCTCGAAGCGCGCGGCAAGACCGGCATCCTCTATGCGCTGGATATCCGCAAGAGCTTTTATGAGGAGATCGGGTTTACGCTGCTCGAATCGGAATTCGTCTGGGAGCGCCTGCACGAAGCAGAACCGGACGGCGGCAAGGGCATCCTGTAAAAGGGAAGAGAGAAAAGTGAAAAGTGAAGCGTGAAAAGAATATGTTTTGCGTTTCGGTGAATAATAAACGGGAAAATAAGGAGTAGATATGCATTATGCATAGGGTATTTGATTTTGACAAGCGGCTGCTGGAAGCGGCAAGGGCTGCCGAGGAAGCCGCAAAGCCGCAGTTTGCGGAGATCGACAATATCTCCCAGCACGGCAGCGCAAAGGTACTGCACGCATTTCAGCAGCATAAGGTCTCTGCCGCCTGCTTTGCCGGCGCAAACGGCTACGGCTATGACGATGTCGGGCGTGATACGCTCGACAAGGTCTGGGCGGAGGTCTTTCATACGGAGGATGCGCTCGTCCGGCACCATTTTGTCTCCGGCACGCATGCGCTTTCGACGGCGCTCTTCGGCGTCCTGCGCACCGGCGATCTGATGGTCTCCGTCACCGGCGGTCCCTATGACACGCTCGAGGAGGTCATCGGCATCCGCGGGCAGGGCAACGGCTCGCTGAAGGATTACGGCATCCGCTACGGGCAGCTCGATCTGAAAGCGGACGGCACACCCGATTACGATGCGATTCCGGAAGCCGTCAGAAGCGCAAAGGTTGTCTATTTGCAGCGTTCGCGCGGCTATTCGCTGCGTCCGGCGCTGACGGTCGCCGATATCCGCAGAATCGCGGAGCTGACGCGGCAGACGAATCCCGATGCGGTGATTATGGTCGATAACTGCTACGGCGAATTTGTCGATTATGATGAACCGACCGATGCAGGCGCCGATCTCATCATCGGCTCGCTGATTAAGAATGCGGGCGGCGGCATCGCGGAGACCGGCGGCTATATTGCCGGAAAAGCGAAGCTCGTCGAGCAGTGTGCCTACCGCCTGACCTGCGTCGGCATGGGCAAGGAGGTCGGCTGCTCGCTGAATCAGTGCCGCTCGATGTATCTGGGATTGTTCATGGCGCCCGAGGTTGTTGCAAATGCACGCAAAACCGGTGTCTTTGCGGCATCACTGTTCCGGTCGCTCGGCTTTGAATGCCTCCCTGCAGCCGGTCAGACCGCAGGCGATATCATTACGGTGCTGGCGCTGCGCTCCCCTGCCGCAATGGAAGCCTTCTGTGCAGGCATTCAGGCAGGCTCTCCGGTCGATTCCTATGTCACGCCGGAGGCATGGGACATGCCCGGCTACGAAAGCAAGGTTATCATGGCAGCCGGAACCTTCACAGGCGGTGCCTCGATCGAGCTCTCCGCAGACGGTCCGATGCGTGAGCCCTACGCAGTCTATTTGCAGGGCGGCATCACCTACGGCAGCGGCAAGCTCGGCATTCTGACCGCAGCACAGTCCATGCTGGACCGCGGTCTGATTACATTCTGAATCTCAATACGGAAAGGAAGTTTTGAATATGGCAGATAAGGAACATACCGGCGAGCTCTCGATCAACAGCTATTTTGACGAAGGTCTTGCAGACGGCACCGAGCCGAATAATCCCTTTGAGGTTCTGGAACCGGAACAGCCGAAGAAAAAGAAGAAGAAGGTTGTCCGCCGCAATACGGTCAAGCGCAAGCGGATCCTTGTGATCTTCTGCATTTTGCTCGTGCTTGTGCTGGCAGCGGTGATCTTCATTTTCATCCAGCGCCTCCGCAATAACGGACAGCGCTATGCAAAGCTGTATTCCGAGAATATCAACAAGCAGATTTCGACGGCGCAGAAAGCCGCAGGCATCGCCCCGAAGGACCGCTCGTCATTCTCCACGCTCAATAATATCTATTCCTCGTATCAGGGCATCGCGGAAAGCAGCAAGACCTGCCGCGTACAGGGCATCAAGCTGCCGGAATGGGCAATCTTCCTCAATACCGATGCCGACGAGCTGACGAATGTCACCTACTATAACTATGAGCTGCTCGAGAAAAACATCTTCGGCACCGAGCGCAAGGCATATATCGACCCCAAGCAGGTACCGGACGGCTCCGCACCCGATGCCGTGGAGCTTGTGCTCGACCTCGAGCCCTACCGCATCCAGTATTTGCAGGGCAAGACCGAGCTGCGCGAATACCGCTACTGCTATGAGGACGGTGATACGGACGAGGTTGTCGCCTATGTGATCACCGCGGTCTGGGACGAAGACGGCAAAATGTCCATTTTCGATACCAGAAGAAACTATATCGGTACGCTGCTTGCAAGCCCCGAGGTTTAATGAACAATCGTCTGAAATCTGCGTGATTCTCCTGTCCTGTTTTGTCGAAACTGCCGAAAACAGTTACAATAATGCTACAATTTGAAAGCAAATCGGTGCAATCATCCGAAAAACATTGACAGAACGCCGGATTCCTGATAAAATGTATGTTGGATTGTCAGAATAGTTTTCTGCGCATGACATCCCGTGTGACATCACAGCAAGGATGCGCAGATTTTGGGAAGGAGTTTATGCAATGAGCGATCTCAAGCTCTGCTTTGGCTGCATGGAGCCGCTGGGCAACGGCGAGAGCGTTTGCAAGCGCTGCGGATACGATCAGCACACAACGTCTCTCGCAAATTACCTCAAGCCCGGCACTCTGCTGCATGAGCGCTTTCTGGTCGGAAAAATGCTCGCCGCAAACGGCGAAGGCGTCACCTATATCGGCTTTGATACCTCTGTAGAATGTAAAATTCTCATCCGCGAATATTTTCCGGAGCGGCTGTGCAGCCGTGTGCCCGGCAGCGTCACCATTGATGTCAAATATGAGCATCTGGCACAGTATAAGGCACTCATGGCGGAATATACCGAGCTCAATAAGGCGCTCGCACGCCTGCGGAATCTCAGCCACCTCAATCCCGCGATTGATATGTTCGCGGAGAATAATACCACCTATGCAGTCTATGAATATCTCGAGGGCAGCACGCTCCTTGATTATCTCAGGGAGAATGCCGGCGAGCTGAGCTGGAATACTGTCCGCAGAATTTTCCCGCCGCTCTTTACGACCCTCAGCCTGCTCCATAATGCAGGCGTCCTGCACCGCGGTCTGAGTCCCGAAACAATCTTTGTCACCGATAAGGGCGAGATCAAGCTGACGGGCTTCTGCATCTCCGCAGTCCGCACGAATGATACCGAGCTCGACGCAGAGCTCTTTGACGGCTACGCTGCCCCCGAGCAGTATTTTGCAGACCGGCAGCAGGGCACATGGACGGATGTCTACGGCATCTGTGCCGTGCTCTACCGCATCCTCACCGGATGCAGAGCAAGCGATGCGATGTCGCGGCAGGATTATGACAGCCTCGTTCCGCCGAGTGAGCTGAACCCGAAGATTCCGGAGAATGTCTCCGAGGGCATCATGAAGGGTCTGCTGCTGGACGGCGCCGCAAGAGTCCGCACGATCACCGACCTTGTGACGCTGCTCTTCCAGACGGAAGCGTCCGCAGAGCAGGATGCACCGGCAGACGCAGAATTCAGCGATCCGCTGCCTGCATCCAAGAGCTCGACCGCCGTTTTCCACCCGCAGACGCATCATACCGGCGCGCATCAGAATGCCGGTCATACGGCACATCCGCAGAACGGCGCACCGAACCGCAGCGGGAATCCGCAGCAGCGCCGCCCCGCAGGGCAGAACGGACAGCATCCGCAGCGCAGACCGGCAGGTCAGGGCGGACAGCATCCGCAGCAGCGCCGTCCCGCGGGACAGAACGGGCAGCACAGACCGCCCCAGCGCACCGCCGATGCCGTCGCAAGAGCCAAGCAGTCTGCAAACCGCAGCGGCAGTCCGCATCCGCAGCAGCGCCGTCCGGCAGCCGCAGCAGCAACCGCCGCACGCAATCGCAAGGCGGAGGAAAATACGCTCTTTGAACGCATCCGCGCACCGCTCTTCATTGCGATTCTGTTCTTTGCCATTGCAACGCTCGTTGTCTGGGCGATTGTCAAGCTGCTGAGCGGACTCGGCAATGACAGGGATTCACTTTTCCGCGATAAGAACAGCTCCGTGACGGATAATCTTGTCTCCGGCGATGAAGATGAGGACGAATTCGGCGAGCATCTGGACTTCATCGTCCCCGATCTCGTCGGCAAGAGCTTCTCAATCCAGAACGAAGAAATGCAGGAGTATCATTATCTCGTGCTGGAGCCGGAGTATGTTTTCCGCGAGGATCATCCGAAGGATTATATTTTCGAGCAGGATATCGAGCCGAATACGCTCGTCGCAACCGGCAGCACGCTGAAGGTCAAGGTCAGCCTCGGTACGCCGAATCTCGTGATTCCGGACTTCAAGGGACTCAAGCTGAACAGCTATCTCAAGAAGCTCGAGGATATGGGTCTTGAGAAGGCAATCGACGGCGGCGGCAATAACAACATGTCGCCGGGTACGCAGAGTCAGTATTACTGGGGCTATCAGGCAAAGATGACCACCTCGCCCAATCAGACGACCGCGCCGACCACCTCAACCACCACGAAGGACGGCAAGACGCATATCGTCAAGTATATTTCCAAGGTTGACTGGAACTACCAGAACAGCTATGTCTGTGCAGTAGAGCCGGAACCCGGCACGCCGTTCAACGCGAACGAAAGCTACGAAATCACCGTATATTATGCGTATAATCCGGTTTATATCAATGTCACGCAGACCGGCACCTCGACGACCCGTACCGGCACCGGAACGAAGAATACCAAGTTGACGGGCACTTCGGGTCTCACCACAAAGACGACGGCAAAGCTGCCGCCGGATGAGCCGGAAGTGACGACAAAGCAGCAGGAACAGACGCAGGCACCGGCAACCGCAGCGACCAATCCGCCGCCGGTTGATACCGATCCGCCTCCGGTTGTTACAAATCCGCCGGATACCGATCCGCCGCCTCCGCCGCCTCCTTCAACGGATCCGCCGGCAGAGACGCCGAACGAAGAAAACGGATAAACACATATAAAAATGTAAGCCATAGTATTTCTGATCTTAGATCAGAGATACTGTGGCTTTTTTATTTAAGATAAATCAGACTTTTCGGCACAACGCTCCAAATCAATCATATAAAATCATAATCGTCACTTCTCCCCTTGGAACGGGGGTGACAACCCAAGGGGACATGGGGAAACTCGCTGTGCTCGCATCCCCCTATCCCCTTAGGTTTTCGCCCCCGAGCCCCCGCTTTCCTGAACCCTTAACCCCCTAAGCTCCGCGCACCTCAGAAACCGCGCCCCGCGAAAAGACCGCCGGACAAAAGATGAAGATAAAAAGACGAAAACAATACAAATCATAATAATAACAGAATCAAGTCTGCCCCCTCAACCACCTCCCGCAGTATATCATATATTGTGTATAAAATGCAGATCATCCGGAAATACTATGCTCAAAATATGAAACGAGAGGTGTTTCCGAAAATGAACGAAGCACGGAGCCTGATCCGGCTGCCGAATCCGCCGTCCGTTACCGCATGGAGCAGTACCGTCGGGCAGAAGGAATCCGAAGGACCGCTCGGCGGCTGCTTTGATCTCACCGAGCCCGACAGCCGCTTCGGTCAAGCCACATGGGAGCAGGCAGAGAGCGAATTGCAGCGCCGCACGCTCAACCTCCTCCTCCGCAAGGCGGACGTCACCGCAGAGGACATCAGCTGCCTGTTTGCAGGCGACCTCATCAACCAGTGCACCAGCTCGACCTATGCCCTGCGTCACCTCGATATCCCCTACTACGGCATTTTCGGCGCATGTTCAACCTTCGCCGAGGGCATGCAGCTCGCCGCCGCTATGGTCTGCGGCATGGAGCTTCCCCGCTGTGCCGTCCTGACCTCATCGCATTTCTCGAGCGCGGAGCGGCAGTTCCGCTTTCCCCTTGCATACGGCGGGCAGCGTACCCCGAATGCTCAGTGGACCTGTACGGCAGCGGGCGCGGTGCTGCTCGGTCCGACCGGTGCGCCGCCCTATATCCGCGGCATCCTCGCAGGACGCATCCGCGATCTCGGCATCACCGACGCAAGCAATATGGGCGCGGCTATGGCGCCTGCCGCAGCGGATACCATTGCACGCTATCTCTCGGCAACGCGCACCCGTCCGGCGGATTATGACGTGATTCTGACAGGCGATCTCGGGCTTGTCGGCAGCCGTCTGCTGATGCAGCTCATGGAGCAGAACGGCTATGATCTCCGCGGCATCCACAGAGACTGCGGCGTGATGATGTTCGATCAGAACCGGCAGGATACCCATGCAGGCGGCTCGGGCTGCGGCTGCTCGGCAAGCATCGTCTGCGGCTGTTATCTGCCGAAGCTGCAAAGCGGCGAGCTGCACAATGTCCTCTATGCGGCGACAGGCGCACTGCTCTCCCCGATGCTCTGTCAGCAGGGCGAAAGTATCCCCGGCATCTGCCATGCGGTGCATCTCTCACACGAAAGCGGAAAGGAGCAGGCTTCATGAATTATCTTTTGGCATTTCTTGTCGGCGGCGTCCTCTGCGTGATCGGACAGCTCCTGATCGACGACACCAAGCTGACACCGGCGCGCATTCTCGTCGGATATGTGGTTGCGGGCGTCATTCTCGGCGGATTGGGCATCTATCCGCATCTGGTTGATCTGGCAGGCGCAGGCGCAACCGTCCCGCTCTCGGGCTTCGGGAATCTGCTTGCGCAGGGCATCCGCAAGGATGTCGATGCAAACGGACTCCTCGGCGTCCTCACGGGCGGTCTGACATCGGCGGCAGGCGGTATCTCGGCAGCGCTGCTTTTCGGTCTCCTCGCCGCTGTCTTCTTCCAAACCAAAGCACGCGAATGATGGTCGGCAGTGCCGACAGCCGTTGATCTAAAGTTCGCCGGCGGCGTTCTGAGAGATTGATAAGTCAGGCTGTTTCCACAGACGTAATTATGATAAATCAGAATTTAGATTCGTATTATTTTAGTAATTCTCTCTTTATCGTATGTCCGAATGTATCATTTTGCTGGGCGCGCATGTTTCGCAAAGCGAAACTGCGCAGTTTGCCTGCGGCAAACATGCGGGGCACGCGAATGCGAGGGCAGGAACGCAAGGCGAGAAGGGAAACTCGCTTCGCTCGCATTCCCCCTCTCTCCTTAGGTTTCCTCCCACACCGTTACGCCGGTGTAAAGCTCCCTCCTTCCTGATCCTCTTCCCCCTAAAGGTCGCGGTTTCTGAGAATCGCGGAGCTTAGGGGGATAGGGTTCAGGAAAGCGGGGGCTCGGGGGCGAAAACCTAAGGGGAAGGGGGAATGTGAGCCTTGCGAACTTCCTCCTTCCACTTGGGTTGTCACCCTCGTTACGTGGGGAGAAGTGACACTTATGGTTTTATGTGATTGATTGGGAGCGTTAAGCCGCCAAATTCTGATTTATGAGATTACGTCTACGGAAACAGCTATACTTTCAAATCGCTCGGACCACCGCCGAAAATCTTTAGATCATTGGAGGCGGGCAATGCCCGCAGGACAAGAATCTGATATAAACGCTCAGTTTATACAAGGATTGTAAATAATCTGCGAAAAAGCGGAAAATACCCCTTGCATTTTATTCTGATATATGTTAGAATAAACATGTCTGGGTATACAGACAAACGGTTACACTGATTTTAGGAGGAAAGAGTATGAAATACGGCTTTTTTGATCTCGCAAACAAAGAATACGTGATCACCCGTCCGGACACGCCTTCCGCGTGGTCGAATTATCTGGGCGATCCGGAATACGGTGCAATTATCACGAACAACGCTGCCGGATACAGCTTCGTCAAATCCGGTGCAAACGGTAGAATCGGCAGATTCCGCTTCAATTCCATGATGGCACTCCCCGGCAGATACATCTATCTCACCGATAAGGAAAATATGGATTTCTGGTCTGCATCGTGGCAGCCGGTCGGCAAGCCGCTCGATCAGTACAAATCCGTCTGCCGCCACGGCACGGCGTATACCGTCCTGACCGCGGAATATGCAGGCATCAAGACCGAAACGACCTATTACGTGCCGGATACCTACGAGGTCTGGCAGTGCAAAATCACAAACAACTCCGACCGTCCGCGCAAGCTCGCCGTGACCGGTTTTATCGAGTTTACCAACGAGAGCAATTATCAGCAGGATCAGGTCAATCTCCAGTATACGCTGTTTATTTCGCGTACCAGCTTCGACGGCGGCAACCGCATCATCGAGCATATCAACGAAAACAGCGGCAGAGATGCATCCGGCTCGAATCATAAGGAGCGCTTCTTCGGCGTGGCAGGCGCACCGGTTGCATCCGCAAACGGCGACCTCAGTTCCTTCATCGGACCCTACCGCACCTATTCCAACCCGATTGCGGTCGAGAAGGGTCAGTGCGACGGCACGATGAACTACAACAGCAATGCCTGCGGCGCGCTGCAATCCGATATTGAGCTCGCACCGGGCGAGACAAAGGTGCTGATCTATGTCTTCGGTCAGCGCAATTCCGCCGAGGCAGCCGAGATTCTCAAGAAATATGAGAATACCGCAATCGCTGACAAGGAAATCGCAGACCTTCGCGCATACTGGCATGAGCAGCTCTCGCACTTCGAGGTCGAGACGCCTTCCGACGAGTTCAATAACATGATCAATGTCTGGAACGCATACCAGTGCTTCATTACGTCGATCTGGAGCCGCGCGGCATCGCTGATCTACTGCGGCGAGCGCAACGGCTACGGCTACCGCGATACCGTACAGGATATTCAGGGCATCATTCACCTGAATCCGGAAATGGCACTCGAAAAGATTCGCTTCATGCTCTCCGCACAGGTCGATAACGGCGGCGGTCTCCCGCTGGTCAAGTTCAACCACAATGCCGGTCACGAGAATACGCCGGATGATCCGGAGTATGTGAAGGAAACCGGTCACCCGTCCTACCGCGCAGACGATGCGCTCTGGCTGTTCCCGACGATTGTCAAGTACATCGGCGAATCGGGCAATCAGGCGTTCCTCGATGAGGTCATCGTCTATGCAAACGGCGGCGAGGACAGCGTCTACAATCACCTGAAACGCGCAATCAACTTTTCTATGGAGCGTCTCGGTGCGCATCATATGCCTGCCGGTCTGCACGCGGACTGGAATGACTGCCTGCGTCTCGGCGCAAAGGGCGAATCGACCTTCGTCGCATTCCAGCTCTATTACGCAATCCGCGAGATGATGGAAATGGCAAAGGCAAAGAACGATACCGAGTATCTTGCATACCTCGAAAAGACGCAGGCAGCACTGACCGAGACCCTCGAGAAGTGCTGGGACGAGGATCGCTTCATCCGCGGCATCCGCGAGGACGGTACAATCGTCGGCGCGAAGAAGGATCCGGAAGCGAATATGTGGCTGAATCCGCAGAGCTGGTCGGTTATTTCGCGCTTTGCATCGCCGGAGCAGGCGGACAAGGCAATGGAGAGCGTCCACAGCATCCTTAATACGCCCTACGGCGCAAAGCTGCTTGAGCCGCCCTATGTCGATCATTATTTCGACGGTGCGCTCATGCACATCTTCAATCCGGATACGAAGGAAAACGGCGGTATCTTCTCGCAGTCGCAGGGCTGGTTGATTCTGGCGGAATCGCTGCTCGGGCACGGCGACAGAGCGTTTGAATACTTCATGGAGAGCTCCCCTGCCGCAATGAACGACAAGGCAGAGATTCGCGTCATGGAGCCGTATGTCCACGGTCAGTTCACCGAGAGCAAGCGCTCGCCGTTCGCAGGACGTTCGCACGTTCACTGGCTGACCGGTACCGCATCGACCGTTATGGTCGGCTGTGTCGAGGGCATCTGCGGCATGCGCACCGAGCTGAACGGTCTGCGCATTGATCCGTCGATTCCGGCAGCGTGGGACGGCTTCAAGATTCACAAGGCATTCCGCGGCAAGAAGCTGAATATCAATATTCAGAATCCGAAGCATGTCCAGTGCGGCGTGAAAGCAATGACCGTCAACGGCAAGCAGATTGAAGGCAACTTCCTGCCGGCAGATCAGCTCGCAGCCATCAACGAAATCGAAATCACTTTGGGATAAACGCAAAGAACTATGCAAGCGTGATTCGCTCCCTTCTCATCGGAGCGGATCACGCTTTTTCATATTGACATTTACAGGGGAATAGGCTAAAATGAAAATTGATAGCGCAGGCAGCATGAGTGAAAGGAGCGAGAATATGTCTGATCTCATCGAAAAAATCAATGCAAACCCGCATCTGTAACGCGGAAAGGGATGCACGGATGAACAGCTTGCAGCGGCACAGGAAGCGCTCGGAATGACATTTCCGCCGGAATACATTGCATATGTCCGTGCATTCGGCTGCATCGAGTGCAATGCACATGAATGGGCAGGACTTGGTTTTTCCCAGCACACCGGCAATGAAATCAGGGCGCATTCAATGTAGTCAACTTGACACAGCGCGAACGGGAAATCAATGATGACTTTCCGCCGAAGATGCTTGTATTGGAAAACGCCTGTATCGACGGCATTTTAATCACTGTGGACGAGGCAGGCGCAGTCTATCAGGTGCAGTATGAGACATGCAGGAAGCTGTTTGATTCGATTTCCGCGTATTTGGACTGGTGTATGCTCCCCGACGAAGAATAAACACAGCAGCGTTCTGACGGCGATCAGGACGCTGCTTTCATATTTCGTCACAATGGGAGATAAAGCAAAACTCCCAAGCAAGACTGCCTGGGAGTTAAAACGGATGCGGGCACTGCCCGTATGGGCCATCAGGGACTCGAACCCGGGACCAACCGGTTATGAGCCGGGAGCTCTAACCAACTGAGCTAATGGCCCTCTAAAAAACATAAACCCAGAGCAAAAACTCTGGGTTTGGTGCCGGCATCGATCTATCTTCCCGGGTCGTCTCCAACCAAGTATTTTCGACGCGAATGAGCTTAACTTCCGTGTTCGGAATGGGAACGGGTGGAACCTCATTGCCATTAACACCGGCTCTTTAGGGTCAGTACCCTGAAAACTGAACAGCAAGCGAATCGCTTTATGGAATCATGCGAAGGAAAAGCCCTCGACCGATTAGTATGCGCTGGCTGAACATGTCACCATGCTTACACCTTGCACCTATCAACCTCATAGTCTTTGAGGGGTCTTACTCATTTGAAATGATGGGATATCTTATCTTGAGGTCGGCTTCACGCTTAGATGCTTTCAGCGTTTATCCGTTCCGTACATAGCTGCCCAGCCGTGCCACTGGCGTGACAACTGGTGCACCAGAGGTACGTCCATCCCGGTCCTCTCGTACTAGGGACAGCGCCTCTCAAATATCCT
>JAEEGL014378472.1_pt1 | contig 68130 bp, 59 predicted proteins | sample 9134231 | NCBI WGS metagenome assembly JAEEGL01 (sample SAMN16246548, study PRJNA631951) | gut metagenome | biome: gut microbiome; feature: rumen; material: fiber-attached | host: Bos | place: Iran: Karaj | collected 2018-10 | reverse complement strand
CAACGTTCTTAATTACTGCAGCGCTGGCCGGGAAGGCGATAGCAGCCACGAGTAACAAGCCCAGAAGTTTCTTCATGGAGTTCTCCTTTATAATGAGTTAAATAAACTACTTTGTTATTTTATAAATACATGTTGTAAAAAGTCAAATAAAAAACCCCCACTCTTACGAGCGGGGGTTTTGTATCTGTTGTTTCTAACTAAAATTAGAAGCGAACGAGCATGCCGATTTGGCCTTTGTAGTTTTCGGTACCAATGGCATCCTTGTAAGGAAGTCCCGTGAGGAGTTGTTCGGCATTGCCATATTTAGCATAACCTAAACCGGCAAACAATTGTACATAATCGTTGTAGTCATATTTGGCGGTTAAGTCAGCTTCGTAGGTGGCATGATGGCCATCGCGGCTTTGGAAGGAGAAACCATCCAAAGAAACGGTCCATTGATCAGCCGGTTTGTAATCAAAACCAATGTTGAACATGCGGATACCGTTTACGTCATACGTGAAAATGCTTTGGGTTACACCCTGGCTCAAGCGGTGACCAACGAGCAAGCCCGGAGCATAATTACCGAGTTGGAAGAAAGGCATACCCCAATCGGTTTTGTTCTTGGCATACAAGAAAGTACCGCGCAATGTTACAGCTTCAATGTCGGTAGCGATATCAGCTTTTACCATATACGGCACATCTTTCGGTTCTTTTACCAAGCGGTGACCGGAGAAGTTGCGGGCATATTCCGCGCTCATGCGGAAAGCATCAGTCGTCCAACCGAGTTTGGCGCCATATACACCAATATTCTTGTGGGCTTCGACACCCCACGGGCTGTCATATTCATCATATTCATACAAAGCATTATTGTTGTAGTCATAACCGTATACATTGGCAGTTAAGGCATCAGTAATGTTGAATTTTACATCTGCGCCAAAAAGATTTCCGCGCAAACCACTTTCCGGGTTGCCGTAAAAATCAAAGTATCCGGCAGATACATCGGCCACTTTACCGGCAATAAAGGTGGCGGTCAAGTTGTCGTTGCTATAAACAGCTTTAGCAGCATCTAAAGAAGACGCATAACCCAAGCCTTCGGCGTTGTAGTGGTTGGCGCCAAAATAGATAATGGTGCTGCCATCTTCGCCATAGAATTGGCGGCCGATGGTTACTTCTAACGCATCAAACAAATTGGAAAATACCAAGTTGGCATTGGCCAATTTCATCCCTTTAGCATTGTCAAAACCGTTGTTGGTATAGTTGTGGTCACCCCACGCATACACATATTGGAACAACAAGTTGGCTTTAACGTCTTCTACGACGTCAAAGGACAAACCGGCAATGGCGCGGGTCTTGGCGCCGCGATTGTAAAATGCTGCGCCTGTTGGCATTTCCACGTTTGCTTTCGTATCGGAAGCAATCGTTTGTACTTCGCCTTTGAGTTCTACATTCTTAATTACTGCAGCGCTCGCCGGGAAGGCGATAGCAGCCACAAGTAACAAGCCCAGAAGTTTCTTCATGGAGTTCTCCTTTATAATGAGTTAAATAAACTACTTTATTATTAAAACTTATTGCAAAAACATTTGCAAGTACCTTTAAAAATTTCGCTTGACACGCGGACAAGCAAATTGTTATTTTAGTGGGTTTGAAATGTGAAAGGGAAGAAAGGGCCTAGTCGCGCAAAAGGAAAATTTTGGCCGGACTTGTAGCCCCTTTTACGAGGGAGAGTTTGTTTTCCGCCACCCCCAGCTGCTGCGCCAGTACCGCACGCACGGCCTCATTGGCGCGACCTTCTTGCGCAGGTGCTTTTACCCAAATTTCGTACGCGTCTTGTGATTTTTGGACGATTTTATTTTTCTTTTCGTCCGCGTGTACTTTTACTTTGATGTAGTGCATAAAGTGCTATTATGAGAAATACAAAATTAAAATAGAGGCCTTGCAAGTTAAACGGCACACAAAATTCCATGCAAGGCCCCATCTTATTTATAATTTCTATCTTTGTTTGATCAAACTTCTGGCGGTCATGTCCGCAGGTTTTTCAATTCCCATTTCGTCGAGCACCGTAGCAGCCACGTCGCCCAAGTTGCCCGTTTCTTGCATCACGGCTTTGGGATGCTCTTTGGATACGTAGATAAAGTCCACCAAATTTGTGGTATGAGCGGTTTTGGGCATATTGATTTTTTCATCCCACATTTCTTCGGCGTTACCATGGTCGGCCGTAATAAACACGGTGTAATTGTGTTTAAGGGCTTCTTCGGTTACGGCGCCCGTACACTCGTCCACCACTTCTACGGCTTTGATGACGGATTTCAAATTCCCCGTATGACCCACCATATCGCAGTTGGCAAAATTGATGACAATAAAATCATATTTTTCGCTTGCAATTTGCGAGAGCGCCTCATCCTTAACAATGTAAGCTTCCATTTCCGGATGTTCGGCAAACGTGGCGGGGTCAAAGCGGCCCTTTTTCTCGATGCGGTCTTCGCCCGGATAGGGTTTAATGAGTTTACCGTTAAAGAAAGAGGTAACGTGCTTGAATTTTTGCGTTTCCGCTAAGCGCAATTGCTTGAGCCCGGCTTTGGAAATGACTTCGCCAAGCAGATTATTCATTCCACCGCCGTCCGTCATAGAAGGGAGCGCATTATAAGGGAAAGCGTCATAGTATTTGGTCAGCCCGCAATACACGCACGGCACGCGCGGGCCGCGGTCCTTGCCCGGATAATCATCATCAATAAAAGCGCGAGTTAACTGAATAGCGCGGTCTTGGCGGAAGTTAAAGAAAATCACGGAAGAACCTTCTTCCATTCCTTTATAATCGCCCAATACCGTTGGCGGGATATATTCATCCACCATAGGGCCGCCGTCGGGCGTTTTCATGGTTTTGTAATCGGTCTCTACCACTTCTTCAGCGGTGTTTCCGTGCAAACCTTGCGCGCGGACAATTAAATTGTACGCCTTATCGGTCAAACTCCAATCTTCGCCACGGTCCATGGCGTAGTAGCGGCCTTGGATGGTAGCAATTTTTCCCACACCGTACATTTTCATTTTTTCTTCTAACGTACGGATAAAACCGATAGAACTTTGCGGCGGTGTATCGCGACCGTCGGCAAAAAAGTGGACGTATACATCTTTAATGCCTTGTTCCGCGGCAAATTTGATAATGGCATGTAAATGGTCGTGATGGGCGTGGACCCCTTCGTCTTGTACAAGCCCCATTACGTGCAACGGTTTTTTGTTTTTCAAACAATTATCAATGCACGCGGCAAACGGTTTTGAGGCAAAAAGCGAACCGTCTTCAATGGTGTCTTTGAGGCGTTTTAATTCTTGAATAACAATGCGCCCGGCCCCCATGTTAAGGTGCCCCACTTCACTGGACCCCATATACCCGGCCGGTAATCCTACCTGTTCGCCGGAAGCTTCAATCTGGGTGTGCGGATAATTGGCTAAGTAACGGGTAATATTGGGAATCTTGGCATTTGAAACCGCATTATACGGGCCCGGTTTGGCATTGCCCCAACCGTCGCGAATAATTAAAACTACTTTTTTCATACTTTCATCTCCTTACAATTAATTCCTAAATCTTTCCACTTTTTGAATTGGCAGTCGGTCAGTTGCGCAAGCGTTGTAACGCCACGCGCGCATAAAATATTTAAAAAATGATACAGCACTTCTTCCCCCATTTTGGTATCAGCCATGGCGCGGTGCCAACCGGTATTGGGCAACCCCAACTGCTCCACAATATGCCCCAAGCGGTTGCGTTCAAAAAGCCCGCTCTTGCGTGCCAGTTTGAGGGTATCAATAATCGGATAATCCGGGAACCTTTCCCCGCATTGTTCAAATTCACTTTTGAGAAATCCGATATCAAAATCCGCATTATGCGCCACCAACACACACCCTTCAAACAATTCCTTGAGCCGCGGAAGTACGTCTTTGAAAAGCGGAGCACCTTTTACCATTTCGTTGGTAATACCGTGAATAGCAATAACGTCGGGATGCATGGGCATATCCGGGTTAATGAGCGTGGAAAATTCTTCCAACACACGCCCCCCGCACGAAACAGAAACGGCAATTTCACACACTTTTCCTCCGCCGTCCGGAGAAAGACCGGTCGTTTCCGTATCCAAGCAAGCAAATTTTATATCCGAAAGTTCCATATTAAATCATCCAATAAAACCGTAAACGCACCAACAACCCGACGATAGCCGCGCCCGTAATACCCAAGTAAAAAGCCAAATGGGTAACATCCATCAAGCGAATCCTGCGCGCATAAATACACGTACCCAACCAAATGATAAAGAAAATCAACCACCGTACACCTGGTAACAACATAATTAAAAAGAAAATCAACCGTACCGTCATCAACATCCATTGTTCATCAAATGTGGGAAGTGTATCTTCGTACAAATCGCGCTCCAACGCGGTAATCAATTCATCCAACAACCGTGTGACCACTACTACTCCCACACAAAAAATTGTCCACGGCTCTGCAAAGAAATTGCCGGTATGATAAAGCACCAAAAACGGCGTGCATAAAAATAAGAATAACCACAAAAACGTATTTTTTATAACAAACGTCAGCACATGGCCCAACCGTATTTGTCCGCCGAAGTTAAACCACTGGCGCACGCAAGCAAAGAAGATTCCAAACAACAAAATACACAACCAACCGGGCAAATCAATTACACCCAAAAACGGCCATTCCAGCAACAAATAACGCCGGCACAACAAAAAGCCAAAAAGCAAAAAGATGCCGGTGCGGACAGCGGTAGCCCGCGTACGGTTTTGTGCCTCGAGTGCAGGCAATTTATGAAAAAGCAAAAAATCGGCCATATACAACGATAAAAACAACCGCCAAAATACAATCATACGTTCTCCTTGGGTAGACAAATCGTAAAGGTGCTACCCTCACCGAGCGCGGACACCACTTCTAACGTACCGCCATGCGCCTGCACCATTTGGCGGCTGATAAACAGACCTAACCCGTAACCGGGTTTTTCATCATGTACTTGGTGATACTTTTGAAAAAGTCCTTTGATTTGCTCTTGCGAAAGTCCAATTCCGCTGTCTTGCACTTCTATCCAACTGTGCGCCTCATCTTGGCGGGCCCGCAAAACAACAGCTCCTTTTTCCGTAAATTTGATGGCGTTGGAAACCAAATTCATAATCACGCGGCGCAAAAGTTTCGGGTCCGCTTGCACCGTAAAGTCCGCTTCCTGTACTTGCAAGGATAAGCCCTTTTCCGCCGCAGCGGGGGTTAATGTATCGGTTACGTTTTTAAATAGCAAGGCCAGCGATACTTTTTCTTTCTTAGGCGTAAGCATACCGGCTTCCACGCGCGACACATCTAATACATCTTCGAGTAAAGAGGATAAATTTTCGGCGGCCTGGCTCATGAGCGTAAGGTATTGTTTCTCTTCTTTTTTGGAGGCCTTGCCGCTTTGCAAAATGTACAAATATCCCTGTAACCCGAGTAGCGGCGCACGTAAATCGTGGGCAACGGAACGGAATACATTTTCTTTCATTTCACTTACTTGTGCTTGCAGTTGCAAATGTTGGTAATCTTTTAAATCAACCGTCATTTTATTAAAATCCCGGATGAGCTGTTTAAATTCCCCCCAACCGATTTCTTCATCAACGTGCACATCCAAATTTCCATGGCTCACTTCATTGGCCGCGTGCGACAATGCCGCAATCGGTTCCCCTAATTGCTCCGCAAACGTTAACGCACCAAAATAAGCAAGCGTGGCAATTGTGAGTAAAAACAGTAAAAGTAAAATGTTGGTATGATAGATGCTGCGCAAGGCCTCTTTCTTTAATTGAAGCACCGTTACGTACGCATCCAACCCCGGTGTAGGCGCAAAAGCCCCGGAATATGTTTCCTGTGCGCTTTTCAAACGATAAATCAAAGGTTTGCCGGATGCAAACGCTTTTTGCAACGCTTCCTTGTCAAATGCGGGCGTATATTGATATTCATTGGCATAAACAGATCCGTCCGGTGCTATTAAATAAATGCGCCCGGTGTTGCCGATACGTTGCTCTTGTACACGCGCCAAAAAACCGAAAAAACTAACCAACCCATACAAATATTCTCCGTTTTTGAGCGGATAAATAATTTCGCTAATGGGACGTCCGTCCACCACATCAAAATTACTGATATACAACCGTTCCTCTTGTGCCAGCAACGGTAATTGTGGATCATCCGCTACATCTACCGGCGGAATATTCTTCAGTAGCGGGGCCGGGCCAACGCGCAACTGTTCTTTCCCTTCTTTGGAAAGCACGGCCAGCATCAAAAAATCGGGGTTAGCAGCTAACGCATTCTGCAAAAGCGGGCGGGGATCTTGCCGTTTAGATAGCAATTGGGATAAATCCTGATGGAAAGCAAGACGCCATTGTAAATCTTCGATATGCTGGTTAAGCGAAGACGCAACAATTTGTGCCAAATGGGCGTGCGTTTCCAGGATGTTATCTTTCAAATGTACCTGGTAGTACGATAAAAGCAACACCAATGGCACCAGCGGCAAAAACACCACCAGCAAAAATAATTTAAATAATTTTGAAAAAGAAGACATAATCCCATTTATCATTATACTAATTAGGGAGAAAAAAGGAATAATGCCTTAAAAATATCCCCGAACAAAAGTTCGGGGATAAATTTAACAAAAGCCCAAAAACAAACTACTTTTTGAGTTGTTCCAAAATACGCGGTAGGATTTGTTTGGCATCTCCCACCAAGCCGTATTTGCATACGTTAAAAATAGGCGCGTTGGCATCTTTATTAATACCCACAATCACATCGCAATGTTCCATCCCTACTATATGCTGCACCGCACCGGAAATGCCGCACGCCACATAGAGTTTGGAAGATACCGTCACACCCGATTGTCCGATTTGTTTCTCTTTGTCTTTGAGCCCCAAATCAATCGCCGCGCGGGAAGCCCCCACCGCGCCGCCTAAGCGTGCGGCCAAAGCGTCCAGCAAATCAAATCCGGCCTTGTCTTTCATTCCGCGACCGCCGGCAATGACTACAGGGGCCTCATCGAGTTTTTCCTGTGTGGAAACGGGGTCCATATGTGTTTCCAACACGCGCACCTTTCCGGCCTCCACGGGAACGGGAATGGTTTCTTTCACGATAATTGCCATCCGGCCCGGGGTGGTAACCGCTTTCTTAAATACATTAGGACGTACCGTGGCCATTTGCGGGCGGTAATCCGGGCATTTGATATCGGCCATAATGTTGCCGCCAAATGCCGGACGGGTTTGAATCAAATTACCTTCTTTAATCGACAACCCCGTACAATCGGCCGTAAGTCCCACAAACAATTCCGAAGAAATCCGCGGGGACAAATCCCTCCCCACATAAGTAGAAGGAAACAGCACTATGCTGGGATTATACTTTTTAATAAGCGTGACCAATGCGTTGGCATACGCCAGCGTATTATACTGTTGATATGACGGGGAACTGACCGCATAAATTTTATCGGTACCATAGGTGGATAATTCCGGGAAATACGCTTCCACTTGATTGCCGATTAACACCGCACAAAGTTCTTCGCCCAATTGATTGGCGAGTTCGCGTCCTTTGGATAAAAGTTCATATCCCACCGGGCGGATAAATTGCGTACGGCCGTTATCACCGACTTCCACAAACACCCACACCCCTTTGTAGGCAGATAAATCTTTTTTTGCGGCGCCTGTGACCGGTAAAGAAAGCGCACCCATCGGGCACACGCTCACACACGAACCGCACATGGTACATGCATTGGAAACTACCGCTTTGCGGTTAGCCAAGGAGAGAGCCCCGAACGGACACGCGGCCACACATTTGCCGCAACCGACACATTTTTCCGAAATTTGAATCATTTGACGATACTCTCCTTTTTCAAAATCTCAACAAACTTGTTGGCCAGTTCTACAGCCGAACCGCTGTACATCTCTCCTTTCGGGCGAGCCGGCGGCGGGAAAATACGGTCTACCCGCGTGGGAGACCCTTCCAACCCCAACTTGTGCACATCGGCTTGAATATCCGCAGCCGTCCAGGTGAAAACTTGTTTATCCTGTGCTTTGTGCGCTGCCATAAAAGAAGGATATTTAGGCATATAATCAGCAGGCATCGTCATAGTGACCAACACGGGCATTTCGGCCTGTATAATCTGGTGACCACCTTCAATGAGTTTTTTGACAAGAACTTGGTTCCCGTCCGCATCCACCGTTTCGCAGAAAGTAAGCTGCGGAATGTTTAAGTGACGGGCAATCCCGGGGCCGGTTTGGGCCGTATCCCCGTCAATAGCCATCTGCCCGCAAAGAATCAAATCGTACTTGCCGATTTTGCGCACCGCCGTAGCAAGCGCATAAGAGGTAGCCCATGTGTCAGACCCGGCAAAAGCTCGGTCACTAAGTAAAATACCTTCGTCCGCCCCCAAGGCCAAGGCCAAACGCAACACGGCCACCGCTTGGTTGGGCCCCATGGAAAGCACTGTTACTTTGGCCCCCGTTTTGGCTTTAATCGCCAGGGCTTTTTCTAAAGCGTAATGGTCGTACGGATTTAAAATGCTGGGCACGCCTGCGCGAATGAGGGTGCCGGTTTTGGGATCTACTTTTACTTGGGTAGAATCGGGTACTTGTTTAATGCAAACGATAATATTCATACGCTACCTATTTCTTAAAAATTTCTCTGAGTTTGGCGGACACCACATCCATATCTTCGATGAGTCCGCGCATTTTGTCTTCAATAGCCACCAAATTGACCGCTTGGGAAAGTTCGGCCGTATTGATAGCGGGACATGTACCCAAGATAAGGCGCATTCCTTCGCTGGCTACTTTGAAAGCACTTTGGCGCGCGTTGACGCGGGCCATCGTGCATAGAGAAGACAAGTCAAAGCGGCTTCCTTCCGTGATGCGTTTGTTCGCACATTCCCGCGTGAAGACCGCGGCCACTTCCATTTCGCTGATGAGGTCACCCAATTGGAATGTAACGTACTGGTGGCGCGTAAGTTTATTGACACGGCAATCTTCCAACACGCGTGCTAACGCCCGCAGTCCCAGGGCTACGCTGTCCGCACCCACTTCGGGGTTTTGGGTATGCAATGCGTCAAATTCTTCGGCCTGTTTCAGGTAGTATTGGCCACGCGATTTTAAATGTTCCTGCCAGCGACCGCGGAAAATGGTCATTTCCAACACTTCGCTCGTACCTTCATAAATACAGGTAATTTTTACATCGCGTTTGATTTTTTCTACGGAAAATTCTTTTGTGTATCCAAATCCACCCATGGCCTGGATAGCATCTTCGGCCGCTTTGTTGCCTGATTCGGTGGCATATAATTTGGCAATGGCACCTTCCGTGGCTAACCCGTGGTTGTTGACTTCCAATTGTTTGGCGGTCCAATCGATATAGGCGCGCGCCGCTTCAAAACGAATGTAGTGCGGGGTAATGAGTTTTAACATGAACCCTTGTTTCTGCGACAACGGCCCACCGGCTTGGATACGTTGATTGGCATATTCAAGCGCGGTTTCCACGGCTTCTTCACCGCCGCCTAATCCAAACGCCGCTACCATTAAACGTGTATAACCGAAAACGGCCTGCGCTTGCAGAAAACCTTGCCCTTCTTTGAGCCCGATTAAATTTTCGGCCGGCACGTACACATCATCAAACGCCAGACCCGCCGTGTTGGATAAGCGAATTCCGTGTTTGTCCTCGTGCGCGTCTTGTGTAAATCCCGGTGTACCTTTCTCCACAATAAACCACGAAGGACCGCCCGGCGCTAAAGCGAGTACCGTATAAATATCGGCTACGCCGCCGTTGGAAATCCACATTTTGCTGCCGGTAATTTTGTACCCCACTACTTTGCCGTCTTTCACTACATGCTCGGCACGGGTACGCAAGGAAACCAGGTCTGACCCGGCATCCGCTTCCGTGGCGCCGTAGGCCACCAATTTATTTTCTTGGGCAATTTTCTTAAACCATTTGGCTTTTTGTTCGGGCGTACCGCCTACGTTAAGCGGGTCACTGCCCAAAAAAGTGGCAAATACGCCGGTGGCAATACCCAAATCGATACGAGCCAATTGTTCGCAGACCCGGTAGATTTCGGTTGTTTGACCGCCCAACCCGCCGTATTCTTCGGGGATGAGCAACAAATGTACGCCCAATATGTCATGGTCGTACATTTCTTTTAAGATATCTAAAGGGATTTGATTTTTCGCGTCGTGTTCCCGGATGAGGTTGAAGGAAATCCGGTTTTTTGCATATTGCCGCAAGCTGTCTAACATCAGGTTGCGGGTCATTAGGTCATTTTTTGCCATAATTCAAACGCTCCAAAATAGAGTATAGAGGATATTATACCAAAATAAAACTCTCACAAAAAACCGGCCCGGGAATCAACCGGGCCGGTTCCTGTAAATACATTTATAACTTTATTTTTTCTTTTTAGAGGATTTTCTTCCCGCGTTTACTTGCTTGCCTACTTCTTTTTTAGCGGTTTCTACCTTGCGGTTTTTTGCTTCTTCAGCAGCTAGTAATGCTTCTCCTTCTTTTAATACGCTTTCCGGCACCCTTTCTCGAAGAGCTCTACCTCTTCCGTTTTCTAACCTTAAGAAAAAATGAACGCAGCTCATTTTCTTAAGTTTAACGGCCTTTTCGACATAATCAGCTATAACAACTTCTTCCTGTTTGCCATCCGGATATGTAATTGTGTAATCTTTCCAATAGTACTTTCCATGATCATGCAGTGCCCTCAAAACATTTGAGCGATCCATTTCAATGGCCAAATCAATGAGCCGGCCCACGTGATGTGCTTCCCATTTCCCACCCGTTACTTCATTCACGTAGGAAAACGCAATGGCCCTCGGGGAATTCATATTCACCATCATCCTTCGTGGTAGATTCGCTTTTTCCCAATAAACGTTACGTTTTTTGCCAAACTCGTTTTCGTAAAAATTTTTATAAAATTTATGTGTGTCCCGATCCCTTATGTCTTTATACATTTCTTTATACATACGAACCAGGGGGGAAGTTGCCCCGTTTTTATATGCCTCCACATAACCCGGACTCACTATTGTTTGCGCCCAAGCCATTGCCGCACATAACATCAAAATTACTATTCCCATTTGTTTTTTCATACATTCTCCTTTTTCCGTTTCCTACTATTATTAGTGTAAGTTCCTTATTGGGAAAAACCAGGGTCTTTGGACCTATATCTCTGGGTAAAAAGGGCCTAGACCGTTTCTAGGCCCCAGCGGCCACGCGCAAGTATGATATAATAATGCTATGAACTGTATATTTTGCAGCATTGCCGACGGCTCCGTAAAAAGCCAACTCGTTTACGAAGATGACCAAGTGGTAGCGTTTAAGGATCTAAATCCGCAAGCGCCCACCCATTTGCTCATCATCCCGCGCAAACACATTGCGCGCTTATCGGAAGCGGATGAAAAAGACGCATCCCTTTTGGGGCACATTTTGCTTGTAGCCAAGAAACTTTCGGAGCAATTTAACCTCAAAGATTTCCGTTTGATTACCAATAACGGCAAAGGCGCCGGGCAAAGTGTAGACCATTTGCACTTTCACTTAATGGCCGGACGCCGTTTTTTGTGGCCGGCCGGGTAATTGCCAAATAATTTAAAATAATCTATAATATATAGGTATTCATTTTGAACTATTGACCATAGAAGGTGGTGAAAAAGTAAATGGTTTTTGTAAAAGTAAGAGACGCTGAACACTTGGAAGAAGCCCTCAAACGCTTTAAACGCGAGTGTGAAAAGAACGGTATTTTGCGCGAAATCAAACGCCGCGAAACCTACACGCCGCCAAGCGTAAAACGGAAAATCAAATCCGAAGAAGCTCAGCGCCGTGCACGCCGCACCAAACGCAGACGCTTTTAAGCTCAAATTCATCAGGCAATAGTCCTTGCAAAAGGGCTATTGCCTTCTTTGCCCTTTAGCAGATACAAGGCGGAACGGGTGTGAACAATAACATTGTAGAAGAAATCAAAGAAAAAATTGATATTGTGGAACTCATCCGCCAGTATGTACCCGATTTAAAACGCACGGGACGCAATTACAAGGCGTGTTGTCCGTTTCACAAAGAGAAGACCCCTTCTTTTATGTGTAACAGTGAAAAAGGGCTGTTCTACTGCTTTGGCTGTCAGGAAGGGGGCGATTTGTTTGCGTTCCTGATGAAAATGGAACACCTTTCTTTCAACGAAGCGTTGCAAAAATTGGCTGAAATGGCCGGGGTGGAATACCGCCCCGCACGACCCGAAACCGCCGAAGAACTCCGCCGCGCCGGCGTACGCAAGGTATTGGACTTTGCCAAAGAATATTATCATAAGAATTTACTCGCACGGGCGGGCGAGCACGCGCGCGCGTACGTAAAAAAGCGCGGGCTGAGTAAAGAGACCTGTTTAAAATTTGAATTGGGGCTTTCCAAACCCGGCGGAACGGACTTGGCACAGCAAGCACGCAAAACCGGTTACACGGATGAAGATTTGAAAGCAGCCGGGCTTTGCGCCGCCACCCAATACGGATTACGCGATTATTTTAGAAACCGCTTGATGTTCCCCATTATCAACCAACGCGGAGATACTGTCGGATTCGGGGGACGGATTTTAGATGAAGGTGAACCCAAATATCTAAACTCACCGGAAACGGTTTTGTTCACTAAGTCCCACGTGCTTTATGGCCTTAACTTTGCCGGGCCGGAAATCCGCAAGGCAGGACGGGCAGTACTGTTGGAAGGGTACATGGATGTTATCGGTTGCCACCAAGCGGGCGTAGGTTATACGGTGGCTCCGCTGGGGACCAGCTTAACCGAAGATCACGCGCGACTTTTAAAACGTTATACGGATAACGTCGTTGTTTTGTTTGACCCGGATAACGCCGGTATTAAAGCGGCTTTACGCGGCGCGCTCATTTTGATTGAACGGGGACTTTTTGTAAGAGTGGCCTCTTTGCCGGACGGTTTGGATCCGGATGAATATATCCTCAAATATGGCAAAGAAAGTTTTGAAAAGATTTTAGATCGTGCACAGGAGCTTATTGAGTTTCACACGCAACTGCAATTGCAGTCGTTCCCCAAACCGCTCAGTGCACAACAAAAAACAACGATTGTTTCCACGTTGGCACAAACACTCGACAAACAACCGGACGAAATTGTCCGGCGCGAGTGGGCCAAATATGTGGCGGAACAAGTAGGAGTAGAGGAACAACTGGTGTTGGGGCGGCTCAAACAAATCCGCCAAAGCACGTCCTTCGCTCCGCGTGGTGCAAAACCGGTGGTGGCCAACGTCAATCCGACCGGTACACACGATGCGCAAGAAGATTTGTTGGCGTGGGTAATGAAAAACCCGCAGTACACCGTACTGTGCGCGGAATTAACCGAACAGGATTTTTCTTCCCCGTCGTTATGGCAATTGCTCGGTACGCTGGTAACAGCCCATACCCAGCATCCGGATGCGGAAGATTTAACCGCGTTGGCGCAAACATACGCCCCGGAACAAAAACAGGAAATTATTAAGCTGGCACTTTTACCGGTACCGGCAGATTTCGAACCCGCGCGCGATATTGCCGCCTGTGTGGCCAAGTTATCCGCAACGGGTTTACAGAAACAGTTAAAACAAATTAAGCAGCAAATGAAAACGTACGGCACCGGCAATGTGCCGCCGGAAGTTTTTCAGCAGTATGCAACAATTCAAAACAAATTAAAAAAATATCGCAATTAGAGGTTACAATGGCATCGGCAAATAAATCGCTTAAAGAATTAGTGCAAGAAGGAAAAGAAAGCGGCTACCTGCAACTGGAAGATTTGAACCGCTCTATCGCCGCTTCGGATATGTCCGCCGAAGACATCGACAATGTGATGGGTACGCTCGATGAAATGGGGATCCAGGTAGTGGACCAAAAAAAGTACAAAGAGGCGGAAAAAGAAACCGTATCGGAAGATTGGGCTGCCGCAGGGTTGGATATTTCCAACTCTATCCGGATGTACTTGTCCGAAATGGGAAAAGTACCGCTCTTGTCACGCGACGAAGAAGTAACGCTGGCGCGCAACATCCGCGAACGGGAAAAAGAATTGCGCAAGCTGGTACTCGAATCTCCTATAACCATGCGTGAAATTTGCAACTGGGAAGAACTTGTAGACCAGGAAGAAATGACCACCAAAGAATTGATGCCTCGCGGAAAACGTACCACGCGCGAACTTAACAACATGCGCAAAAAACTTAAAGAAGCCGCACAATTTATCGGCAAACGCGAGCAAGAAATTACTAAGCTGATGAAAACGTTGCAAGATGCACACCTCTCCGATAAAAAACGCAACCATTGCATTGAAAAATTGGAAGCCAAACAAAAAGAAGTGGTGGCACGCATCAACAAATTGAATTTAAACCAAAACAAAATCAAACGTTTAACCAATAAAATCAAAACCTTGGCGGACCGTTTGCAAGAAACCACCAACGACATGAAGCGTTTTGACGAATTTTTCGGCCCGTACGAATTTGTTAAAAAATTGGTGCGAGATTACAAAGCCAAAAAACTGACGGAAAAAGCATTCAAGAAAGCCACTAAATTCACGTTGCCGGAATTGGAACGTGCCTTGGCTAACATCGAGGATGTCCGCCGCCGCCACAATCAAATGGTGGAAACGCTGCCCATGACGGAACGGGAATTTATTGCGTTCAACAACCGAATTATCTTCTTTGAAGATATGATTTTGCAGGATAAATTAAAACTCATCAAAGCCAACTTGCGTTTGGTGGTATCTATTGCAAAAAAACACGTCAATTCCAATTTGGAACTCTCAGACCTCATTCAAGAAGGCGGTTTGGGGCTCATGAAAGCTGTGGAAAAATTCGAATACAAACGCGGATTCAAATTCTCCACGTATGCTACTTGGTGGATCCGGCAAAGCATCAACCGTGCCATTGCCGACCAAGCCAACACCATCCGTATTCCGGTGCACATGAAGGAACTTGTTTCCAAACTTACCAAAGTTACCAACAAATTCCGCCAGGAACACGGCTGCGAACCAACGTTGGAAGATTATTCCAAATCATTGCATTTATCGGTAGAAAAAGTGAAAAGTGTGCTCAAAATTATGCAAGACCCCATTTCGCTTTCCACTCCTATCGGAGAAGATGAAGATTCCAACTTGGAAGATTTTATCGAAGATAAAAGCGGGCCAAACCCCACCATGGCCGCTGTGGACTTCTTGCGCAAACAAGAAGTGGCCGACGTGTTAGCCACACTCTCCGAACGTGAAGCAAAAATCATTAGTTTGCGTTTTGGAATCGATTCGGGCTATCCGCGTACACTGGAAGAAGTGGGCAAAATGTTTAACGTTACACGCGAGCGTGTGCGCCAAATTGAGGCCAAGGCCATCCGCAAATTGCGCCACCCCAGCCGAACCAAGATGCTTAAAGATTATCAAGAGTAATCAAAAAGCCCCGCATTGTGCGGGGCTTTTCATTTCACGTTAAATTCAATTTTATTTAAATGAGTACAACTGCCTTCACAAGAAAATACGCATAGGCACGAGCAAATGCATAGTCATCATAATTACATATTCCTTATCATTCTGCCACCCCAAATGCTTTCTTGACACGATTGCGTACTCTAGCTGCGCTAGCTGCTTCCACCAGAGCACGTTCTGTTTCGTCCAGTTCTTGCTGTTGTAATGCTTTCAAAGAACTACCTAACACATAGAACTCTTTCTCATTTTGCTCATTGGAACAATATCCCTCCCATCCCTCTACAATGCGGGCGGGCAGATGTTCCGGCCAGTTTTCAGGATGGTAATATTTTTCCTCATGTACCCGCCATGCATCAAATAGATTGACCAATCCTTCCGTATCCAAACAAGTGATTTTATTCTTTCCGTCCCCCATGGCGCTTTTTTCGGGCTGGACAAAAGAACGATATTTTACCGATTCCCTCGAATTTTCCTCCCATCCGTATTCATCTTTAAAACCCAAACTGTGCCCAATTTCATGCAACCATACTTCTTCACCGCTGTCCTCAGCCACTCTTATTTCCATCGGGTCAGTGGTGATTGCTCGCATATAATGGCCTAATAACGCATTATCCTTTTTTTCTTCCATCTCTTTCGCCACGTTTCGGCGCATTGCGTTCAAATTGGGAAAAATGAGAAAACGTATATCAGTCGTCCGCTCCCATTCTTCTTCATTTTCATATGTAAATTCCAATTTTATGCCTCGCTCTAAAACAGGCAAAATGTCTGCAAAATCTTCTTCACGCCCGGCCTGCCTTATAGCATGGGTCGCCGTTTGGAACCATTGTTGATACAACCATTTCACATACTCAAACACCTGCTCACGGTGCGCCCCTTTAGCATCTTTGTATGCGGAGTTATCAATACTAACCCGCACCACCTCATCATGTAGCACAAAGGGAACCAAACTGTATATTTCTTTATCTCTTTCTTCGACAGGTTGATTATGCAAATCCTCCCCGGTCCACGGTTTACTCGAACCCGGAAGTGACATGCCCAATAACACCATTAAAAAGAAAACAGCAAAAATTCTTTTCATAATTGTCTCCCTACCACGGCAAAGGGCTCCTTTTTTAAAACATTCTCTCCACCTTTTTCAAAAGACCCAACGGTTTTGATAAAAGGAATCGCGTATATTTAAAAACATCTTATATTTCAAGTATAAGGGTTTCCTTCTAAAAAACAAGGGGAAAATTTCCCCCTTGTAGATTTGGATACTTTTAGTGCTCACATCGTTGTGTTCGTGGCAGTTTGGATAAATTCTCCACGGACGTTCCCATGGCATAACGATCCGCCGGTTCATCATTTGAGAAACGGGTTAAGCTATCCCACCCATTACGCACCCGCTCGGGTACGTATCTGCACCAATCCTGTGGATATTTCTTCCGCAGAAAGTAAATATTCCAGGCATCCATCATATTAATAAGTCCGTCCGCATCATCTTCGCTCAATAAGGTGTCCTCTTTTTTATCCATTACTGTTTGTGCAATCCGCTTTTTAGAACCATACACATCGGATGCAAATTTTTCGTATGCCTCATCGTAAGCATCGGCCAATCCCAACGTGTGACCAATCTCGTGCAGCAATGTACTATAGGTTCCCCTCTCCATTACTGTAATTTGCATGGGGACTCCTTTCCCGCCCAGCAACTGACATCCTGTACATCTGCATTTGCATATTTCCGATACGTCTTCCAACGTTCTTTCCATATTCACCCATAGGTCTTCCGGTCCCTCATCGGAGGCAAATGCAACAAATTGGATGGGAATCCCCCACTCTAAAGTAGGTAGTATATCTTCAAATTCTGCCGTGCGATTTTGCCTTTTGATGATTTCGACAGCATTGGTAAACCAATCGTTATAGGCGCGACGCACTTTTTTTTGGGCCGCCCACAGCTTCTCTTCCTCGACATCATCGGGCGGATACACACTTATTTTAAGCGTCTGCCCTTTTAAAATAAGTGGCAAGAGGTTTATTTTCTCAGGATGGGAAAGACGATACATGCCTTTGACTTTTTCCCTGGGCTCTAACTCTTTTTCTTTATCTATCCGATGATTTAGCGGCATCTCACCGTTGCGCACCGAGACGGAATCTCTCTCTTCGGCCCAAGGGCTTTCCGCCTGCAGTGCAAGCGCTACTCCTCGAGAGGATGTTGCGGTACCATAAAGTCCCGCGCATATCATCAGTAATACACTCACCGTTTTGCGTAACATAACCACCACCATTTGCAATTAATTACATCCTAAAATATTCTTGGATGGATGAATCTCGTAATCTCCCCCGGTCCACAGCTTACTTAAACCCGGAAGAAATACTCCCAATTATCCCCAAATACACGCTCCGCCTTTCTCAAAAGACCCAACGGTTTTGACAAAAGGAAGCGCGCATATTTAAAAACATCTTATATTTCAAGTATAAGGGTTTCTTTCTAAAAAACAAGGACCATTTGCTACAATAATACTATGACGCAAATCCAATACTTAAAAGGGATCGGCCCGGCTAAGGCCAAATTATTTGACCGGTTAGAAATAAATACGGTGGAAGATTTGCTCCATTATTATCCGCGCACCTATCAAGACCGCCGTTTAGGCGTCCCCCCCAACCTATATAACGCCGATGACCGCGTTGTATTCAAAGGGCGTGTACTGCGCACCCAAACCATCCCCGCACGCAGCGTATTAATTTTTAAGGCGTTTTTACAAAGCGAAAAGGGCGAAGAAATGGAATGCACGTGGTTTAAAAAACGGATGTACCGCGGTTTCCGGTTTGACCCTTTCGGCACGCTTAAAAAAGATTTTACGTTAAATAGTGAGGTATGGGTGATCGGGAAGCGGGAACATAAAAACAATTTTTTTGATAACAAAATTACAGTAGAAGAGCATTACGTAGCGAATGATGCTCTCACGCAGTTGCACGCCGGGCGATTAACCCCTATTTACGCCTTAACCGAAGGACTTACCAATAAACAATTCAGGCAATTTGTTTACGAGGCACTGCAAACGTCTTCCCTGGCAAACGAACCGGAAATTTTACCTCCCTCCCTATTAAAAAAAAGAGGGCTGTTAAGTGCGCCGCAAGCCCTACGGGCTGTGCATTTCCCGGGATCTCTGAGCGAATTGGAAACGGCCCGTGCCCGTTTGGCCTATGAAGAATTTCTGCTTTTAGCTACTGCATGGGGCATCAAACGGACCCAAACAAAAGTTCTATCGAAAGATTATTCATACGAAATCAAAAAAAATTTATTAACTCCTTTTCGCCAACAGTTGGGGTTTGAATTTACCAACAGCCAAAAAAAAGTAATTAACGAAATTTTCAACGACCTCACCTCCCCCCGTCCTATGAATCGACTTTTACAAGGGGACGTGGGTTCCGGTAAAACGGTGGTGGCGTTGTGCGCTATGTTGTTGGCTGTAGAGAACGATTATCAGGCCGCTTTGATGGCGCCAACGGAAATTTTAGCCGAACAACATTTTTTAACATTTAAAAAGATGCTCCGGGGTTTACCTGTTAAAGTGGCGGTTCTCACTTCCAGCACCAAAGCTGCCGCTAAAAAGAAAATTTTAAAAGAATTGGCGGAGGGCACTTTACAAATTTTAATAGGAACGCATGCCGTTATTCAAGACACGGTGCAATTTCATAATTTGCGTCTGGCCGTCATTGACGAGCAACACCGTTTCGGCGTTAAACAACGCAGTAAACTCAAGGAAAAAACCTCTAAACTTGATTTGCTGACCATGACCGCGACTCCCATCCCCCGCACCCTGGCACTGGCATTCTACGGCGATTTGGACGTTTCTACGTTAAGTGAACTTCCCCCCGGCCGTCAACCCATTCAAACGGAAACGGCCACTTCACGCTTGGCGTATGACCGCGTGCGGATGGAAGTAGAAAAAGGACGGCAGGCCTATATCGTGTTTCCGCTTATTGAAGAGAGTGAAAAAATCTCTGCAAAAGCCGTTACGGAAGAATTTGAAAAACTTAAAAAAATATTTCCGCAGTTCAAACTGGCCGTACTGCACGGGCAGATGACTCCTACCGAAAAAGAAAGCGTTATGAACGATTTTGCCGCGCACAAAACCGATATTTTGGTGGCCACCCCCGTGATAGAAGTAGGGATTGATGTTAAGAATGCTACGGTAATGGTAATTGAAAACGCAGAACGTTTTGGGTTGGCCAGCTTACACCAATTGCGCGGACGTATCGGGCGCGGCGAGCACGAAAGTTATTGTATTTTGGTACCTCAACATGCTACCAGTGTAGCCAAAGAACGGGTAGACATCATTTGCGCCACGCGCGACGGATTTAAAATCGGCGAGCGCGACATGCAGTTGCGCGGACCGGGCGAAATTTTAGGCACGCGCCAAAGCGGAGAATTTGAATTTAAAGCCGGGGATATTTTCCAAGACAGAGATATTTTGTACAGGGCGATTGAAGACCGCGATGAATTACTCACACAAGATCCTACCCTTCAAAAACCGGAGCATTTTTTGTTCCGCCAAAAATTACAAGAACTTTACCAGAAAAATTGGCACTTAATTGATTTAAGCTAAATTTATTCCAATAAAAAGGCCCGCCGAAGCGGGCCTATATTATAATTATCGGTATTTATTTTTCCAAGCGCGGGAATAACGGTGCGTATTTTTCGATTTTCCCCGCCGATAAACGCTTTTGCATTTCTTTGGCAACCGTAGGCATAAACGGCTCCAACCACTGCGCCACTTTGCGTTGGCATGCAATGAGTTCCAACAAAATTTGTTTGGCACCTTCGGGATCGGTCTTTGCCATTTCCCACGGTTTTTTGTCGTTGACTTGTTTGTTTAGCTCGCTGGCGTACCCATAAATTTGTTCCAACACTTTATCAAATGCCAACTGCTCATACGCTGTGGCAATCGTTTTTTCCACCTCGGCCGCTTGTACCAAGAGCGGATAGTTCCCTTCGATTCTTTCCGGCAACTCACCGATATTTTTGGCTGCCATGTTAAGCGTACGGGATAAAAGATTGCCGATGTTGTTGGCTAAATCCGAATTATACCGGTTAAGAAAACTGGCCATGGAAAAATCCCCATCCTGCCCGAACGGAACTTCGCGGAACAAAAACACACGTACCGGGTCCACGCCGTACTTAGCGGCTAATTCGGCCGGATTTACCACGTTTCCCAACGTTTTTGACATTTTTTCCCCTTCCACAGTCCACCAACCGTGTGCAAATACTTTTTGAGGCAGCGGCAACCCAAGCGCCATCAACACCGCCGGCCAAATGACCGAGTGAAAACGGAAAATTTCCTTTCCCACCATGTGGATGTCTGCCGGCCACAAATCTTCAAATTTTTCGGTGCGGATATCTTTGAGTTGTGCTTCGTGTTCTTCTTTATCGTCACACAAAATCATCCCTACACCGGCGGCGGTAATATAGTTAATGAGCGCATCAAACCACACGTAAATTGTATGCGCCGGATTGGATTTTACCGGGATGCCCCATTTTACTTTTGTACGCGTAACAGACAAATCCTGTAGTCCGCTCTTCACAAAATTAATGATTTCGTTTGCACGGAATTTGGGGCTTAAAAATTCCGGATGTTCCTCGTAGTATTTTAAAAGCGGTTTTTCATAGCGAGAAAGTTTAAAGAAATACGTTTCTTCATTTACTTCGGTCAGCGGTTTTTTATGCACGGGGCAGAGACCCCCTTCTAAAATTTCGCTCTCGTTATAATATTGTTCGCAAGAAGTACAATATTGGCCGGAATAAGACCCTAAATAGATATCTCCGTTTTTGAGCAATTTTTCAAATACGGCTTGCACTACATGCTCGTGGTTTTTATCCGTCGTGCGGATAAAATCATCGTAAGAGATATTTAAAATTTTCCACAATTCTTTGTATTGGGCCGATACTCTGTCCGTCCATTCTTTGGGGCTGACTCCCTGGGTCGCGGCCGATTTTTCGATATTGGCCCCGTGTTCGTCCGTACCGGTTAAAAAACGCGTATCAACGCCCTGTTGACGTTTGTAGCGGGCCAAAATATCACATGCAATCGTCGTATAAGCGTGGCCTAAATGTGGCACGGAGTTAACATAATAAATAGGAGTGGTAATATAGAATTTTTTTGTCATAAGTTCCTCTTGTTAAATAGTTAAATCGATTCCGTCTAATCCCATTAACGCGGTCTCTAACACCAACGCGGGGGATACATTGCGCGAAATACTGCGTTTGTAATTTTCCAGCCGTTTTAAAAGCTGTTGGGTACGGCGTGCTTTCGGCCCGTCGGGTTGCTGTTTCCATTGGCGGTGAAGTGCCTGCGTCAGCACATCCAGCACGCTTTGTGCTTCCTGCCGTGCCGTTACCAACGTACGAGATAAATTACCCGCCACTTCTATCGGGCCGGCCGGAGTACCAAAGTTGCCGTTTTGCAACAAAGTAAGAGCCCCCGCCGCCGACAACGCAGCCGAAACGGACCCGCCGCTATAACGCGCCGCCAAAGAAGCATTGTCCACTTCCGGCTCGATAATCTTAGCAACGATATCTTCCGCAAGCGGCGCAAAAGCCAACGGCTGACAACGGGATAAAATCGTTTTCAGCATCCCGGACCGTTTACTCGTAATTAAAATCCAAACAGTTTGAAAGGGAGGTTCTTCAATAAATTTTAAAAGGGCATTCGCCGCCGCCCCTTGCATGGTTTGGGCCTGATCCACAATTAGCACTTTCCAACCGCCGCTACCGATCGCTTTTTGTTGGGAACGTATCGCCGCATTCCGAACGGTGGATACGCTTAGATGCTGTTGTTTGGCTATTTCTTTTTCCAGTTCTTCTTCATACCCTTTGCTGGAAGGTTCTTTTTTAATTTCCAAGCGGGCCTGGTATTCAAAATCTATTACCGTTACATCCGGATAGGTACCCTTGTCAATTGCCACGCAGTTAGCACACACGTTGCAAGCATGTCCTTCCTGCGGGTGTAAACAATTCAGTGCCTTGGCAAAAGAAAGAGAGGCCAATTTTTTACCCACACCATCCGGTCCGTAAAATAAAAAAGCACCGGGTACCCGATGAGAACGGGCCAGCAACGCTAAATAAGAAAGGGCTTTTTCTTGTCCGAGGATTTCAGTCATGTTAAATAATTTTTCGGGCCTGTAACAGGGCTAACACTTGTTTTTGTATTTCTTCCACACTTTGGTCCGCGTTAATCAAATGGGCATTGGGGGTTTGTTCCAACAATTCCAAATATCCTTTGCGCATCTTCTGGCGGAAGGAAATATCTTCTTTTTCCAAGCGGTCCGAAAACAAATATTCTCCGCGCTGCACAAAATATTTATCCGACATCAAAAATACAAGTGTTAAATCCGGCGTAAGCCCCAGCGTAGCAATCTGATTGAGGGTATGAATTTGATTCAAATCAATTCCGCGACCGTATCCCTGGTACGCACAGGTAGACAAGGTGTAACGCTCGCAAATAACAATTTTCCCTTCTTGCAAGGCAGGCAGAATTTTCTCTTGTGTATGCTGCGCACGGGATGCCTCATAAAGCAATAATTCGGCCATCGGGCGAACATCCAATTTGGGGTCCAATACCACTTTGCGGATTTCTTCCGCCGTCGGTGTCCCTCCCGGTTCGCGCGTCAACAGCACCGGTTTCCCTTGTTCCTGTAACCACTTAGATAACAGCTTGGCCTGTGTTGACTTGCCGCACCGGTCCGGCCCTTCCAAAACAATAAATTTTCCCTTCATTAATTCAGCCCTTCCTGCGAGGTAACAATTTCCAATTCCGGCTTAGGGCTTTTCGTCCAGCGGGCGGGATCATGTACCAGCGTTTCCCACTTGCCTTGGGCCTTAAGAATAAAATCGATAATTTCGCGCCAAGCACCGTCTCCCCCTACACGTTGGGTAATGTAGTGGCAATGTTCTTTTACCACATCAACTGCACCCGGCACGGTCGCTGCAAAACCTACCTGTTTAAGTAGCGGTAAATCTGTGATATCATCCCCGATATAGGCCACTTCCTGCGGGGTCACGCTTTCCCGTTTTAAAATATCCTCCAGCGGCCCTAACTTGGTTAAAAAACCCTGGTACATATATTTGAACCCCAGATTGCGGGCACGGGCTACGGTTGTTTCGTGACGGCGCCCCGTAATAATGCCGCAAATAAGCCCTGCGCTACGGCAGAGCATCACCCCCACACCGTCTTGAGTGTGGAACGATTTAATTTCCTCAATGCGGCCGTCAGGTGCAACGTAAAAATTTACTCTTCCGTCCGTTAAAATACCGTCTACGTCGGTCAAAATTATTTTTATTTTTTTGGCGCGGTTCACTGCGTTTTCCATATATAAGGTATTATACTAAATAACAAGCCCGCGTAGCCCGGTCAAAAAAGGAAACCCGAACCCTACGAATTTTATATAATAATAACAATTACAATTTTCACGAGGTTTTAAACATGGCAAAACGTTTTACGGAAAATGCGCAAAAAATTATTTTGATTGCGCAAGAAGAAGCCAAACGGCTTAACCACGATTACGTAGGGACCGAACATATTTTACTAGGGTTGTGTGCAATAGAAGGGACGTTATCCAATAAAATTTTGGCCAGTGTGGGTATTTCTTTTCGCAAGGTGCGTCAAGAAATTGAAAAAATGGTGGGCATCGGCGACACGATTATGTTGTTGGGGGAAATTCCGTTTACCCCGCGTGCCAAAAAAGTGTTGGAATTCTCCGTAGAAGAATCACAACTGCTCAATTCCGACCATATCGGCACCGAACATATTTTGTTGGGGCTCATCCGAGAAGAAGAAGGCATGGCCAGCCGTATTTTAAATAATTTAGGCACCAATTTACTTCTCATTCGAGAAGCTGCCATGGGATTGGTCAATACCGACGAAGAAACGGAAAAAGAAGAAAATTCTACCTCTCGCATGGCGGATATTAACCTGCCGGAAGAATCCCAAACACAAACTAAAAAAGACCGCAAAACAACAAAAACTCCAACCCTCGACGAATATACACGCGATTTAACCGCTTTGGCCGCCAAACACCAGCTTGATCCGGTCATCGGCCGTGAAGATGAAATCGAACGGTTGGTACAAATTTTAGCCCGCCGCACTAAAAACAATCCGGTGTTAATCGGAGAACCCGGCGTAGGGAAGACCGCTATCGTGGAAGGATTGGCACAAAAAATGGCCGCCGGAGAAATTTCGGATGTGCTCAGCGGTAAACGTTTGTTGGCATTGGATTTGGCATCGGTGGTAGCCGGAACAAAATACCGCGGAGAATTTGAACAACGCCTTAAAAATATTATTGATGAACTTTCTACCGCTCAAAATGCCATTATATTTATCGACGAATTACATACCATTATCGGCGCGGGAGCCGCGGAAGGATCCATCGATGCTTCCAACATGTTAAAACCGGCTTTGGCCCGCGGAGAAGTACAATGTATCGGAGCCACTACTTTCGACGAATTCCGTAAATACATTGAGGCCGACACCGCTTTGGAAAGACGTTTTCAGCCCGTCGTGGCAGACCCGCCGGATGTAGAACAAACGATTACTATTTTGAAAGGGGTACGTGCCAAATACGAAGCGCACCATAAGGTAACTTACACCGAAGACGCAATCCGTGCCGCGGCCACCATTGCCGACCGTTATATCAACGACCGCGCCATGCCCGACAAAGCATTAGATTTATTCGATGAAGCCGGCGCACGTGCCCGTTTAGCCAACGCCGTACTGCCACCGGAAATCAAACAAAAACAGGCCCAATATCGCGAAGCTGTGGAAGAAAAAGAAAAATTCATGGCGGCCAAACAGTTTGAGAAAGCAGCCGAAGCCAAAGCGACGGAAACGCGCTTGAAAGAATACATCGACCACATGAAACAGGAGTTCGAACAACAGCGTAGCAAAGATTTGCCGAAAGTAACAGAGGAAGATATTGCGCTGGTGGCCTCCAAGTGGACGGGAATTCCCGTTACACGCTTGACACAAAGCGAAACCGACAAAATTTTACACATGGAAGAACACCTCCATGAGCGTATCATCGGCCAAGAAGATGCCGTGAAAGTCGTTTCACAAGCCATTCGCCGCAACCGTACCGGGCTTGGCAATCCCCACCGTCCGATTGGTGGTTTCTTATTCTTAGGGCCCACCGGCGTCGGAAAAACCGAGTTGGCTAAGAGTTTAGCAACGTTCTTATTCGGAGATGAAGAAGCCATGATTCGTATGGACATGTCCGAATACATGGAAAAGTTTGCGGTTTCGCGCTTGATTGGGGCGCCGCCCGGCTATGTAGGGTACGAGGAAGGTGGCCAATTGACCGAAGCGGTGCGCCGCCGCCCTTACAGCGTGGTGGTGTTGGATGAATTGGAAAAAGCACACCCCGACATTTACAACATTTTATTACAGGTCCTCGACGAAGGAGCTCTGTCTGACAACTTGGGCCATAAAGTAAGTTTTAAAAACTGCGTGATAATCATGACTTCCAACGTGGGAGCACGTGAAATTACCAACAAGGGCAATTCGTTGGGTTTTACCGCCGCACAATCCGCAGAGGAAGAATACAAAGACATGCGTCAAAATGTGATGGACGAAGTGAAAAAAACATTCAACCCGGAATTTATCAACCGTATTGATGAGATCGTAGTATTCCATGCGTTGTCCAAAGAAAACATTGGAAAAATTTTGGACCTTTCACTCAAACGTGTTAACGATAAATTGACCGACCGTGACCTTTCCATCACGTTGACCAAGGCCGCCAAAGAATTTTTAGTGGAAAAGGGATTCGATGCGAAATTCGGCGCGCGTCCCCTTTTGCGTACAATTCAGCGGGAACTGGAAGACCCGTTGGCTGAAAACATTTTAGTCAGCCGTTACCCGGCCCACACTAAAATAAAAGTAGATTTAGACAAAAACTCCGGAAAACTCACGTTCTCCGGTGTGGCGACAGGAAAAAAAGAAACCATAACCCGTTAAGTAGGAGGATTGAAATGGACGCAAACAAACAAAAAGCACTCGATTTGGCCTTGGGACAAATTGAAAAAGCTTTCGGCAAAGAAGCCATTTGCCGCTTAGGGGCAGGCAGCGTGAAAAACGTGGAAGCCATCCCCACCGGAGCCCTGTCTTTGGATTTGGCGCTGGGCGTGGGTGGATTACCGCGCGGGCGCGTAATTGAAATTTACGGACCGGAAGCGGGCGGTAAAACAACGCTTTCGTTACATGTAGCAGCGCAAACTCAAAAATTGGGCGGAACCGTTGCTTTCATTGATGCGGAACACGCGTTGGATCCGGTTTACGCCGCCCATATCGGTGTAAATGTGGACGAATTGTTGGTTTCCCAACCCGATTCCGGTGAACAAGCCCTGGAAATTGCCGAGAAACTCGTTCGCTCCGGCGCGATCGACTTGATTATCATTGACTCGGTAGCCGCTTTGGTACCGCAAGCGGAAATCGAAGGTGAAATGGGTGATGCACACGTCGGTTTACAAGCGCGCTTAATGAGCCAGGCCTTGCGTAAGTTGACCAGCATTTTGAATAAAACCAAAACAAGCATTATTTTCATCAACCAATTACGCCAAAAAATCGGTATTATGTTCGGTAATCCGGAAACGACCCCCGGCGGGTTGGCACTCAAATTTTATGCCTCCGTACGTATTGATGTACGCCGTATTGAAAATTTGAAAAAAGGCGACGAAGTTATCGGTACCCGTGTGCGGGCCAAAGTAACCAAAAATAAAGTGGCTCCGCCCTACCGCCAAGCCGAATTTACGATGATTTTGGGCCAAGGGATTTCTCGTGAGTCCTGCATCATTGACAAAGGCGTAGAAGCCGGCATTATCGAAAAAAGCGGAAGTTGGTTCCTCTATGGGGAAGAAAAACTGGGTCAAGGCGCCGATAACGCCCGCCAGTATTTAAAAGACAACCCCGAATTAGCCGCCGAAATAGAAGATAAACTCTACGTCAAGTATTTAGGCCATCACTACAACGGACAACCGGCACAAGCCGAACCTGTAAAAGTGAAGGCAGGAAAGAAATAAAAATCTAACCAAACAAAAAATCCCCCGGCAAAACCGGGGGATTTTTTATTTTCGAAGCAGTAAAACTATAACCACACATCTGCTACACACGCCGGCATGCCGAAAGTGGAGTCCTCTCCCGTCGGCAGATCAAGAAGTCTTGCATAATCTACGCTGGCGGGTGTTGTAATATTGGTAATAGGTCCATTATAATCTTGTGTTATAAATAACTTCATTTTGGAGTAATCCCTACTGAGAAAGCTACTGTCGTCATAGTAACATAAACAAACATCTTCTTTCAAATAGCAGGCCTGTGGCCCCTGTACTCCATACCGATTAGACAAACCATAAAGAAAATCATTTGTACGAATAAAATTATTGGAAGAAATAAAATTATTCATATCGATAGCCAGATTATCCCAGCCCCTACATTCGTCCGAATTTCCGTATTCCATTGCACAAACTTCTTGTGCTTTTTTAATGGAATTTAAAACGGTAATCGCTTCGGAAAAACGCGCTTTAAGCACCGCTTTGCGGTACTGGGGCAACGCAACGGCTGCCAAAATACCGATAATAAGCACCACAACCAATAATTCTAATAATGTAAATCCTTTCACACTTTCTCCTATAGTTGCTTAGATAGAATCAGTATAGCAAAATTACCCGTGCGGATGAAATTTTTTATGTTTTTCTTTTAAATCGCTTACATCCAGGTGCGTGTAAATTTGGGTAGTAGTCAGGTTTGCGTGGCCAAGCATTTCTTGCAAACTTCGCAAATCGGCCCCCCCTTGCAAAAGGTGGCTGGCAAATGTATGACGGAACAAATGCGGGTGCAACGGTTGCGAGATATTGGCTTTACGACCTAAAGCGGCTAAATCTTTCCAAACGGACACGCGGCTGATTTTTCGTCCATTTTTATTTAAAAACAATTCGGAATCTACCTGCGTCTTGGAGGCAAACTTTGCTTCACGCGCACTTAAATATTGCTCCAACCGGCGGCAGACCTCTTTGTGAATCGGCACAAAGCGTTGCTTTCCGCCCTTTCCGTAGGCCAGTACCCACCTTTCTTGGATATTAACATGTTCCAACCGCAGGCGGATTAATTCACTTACCCGCAGTCCGGCCGCATAGAGCAAATCAACAATTGTTACCGTACGTAATTCTTCAAATGTCTGCGCCGGATATGACAACAGCCGCTCCATTTCCTCTCTGGAAAGTTGGTGCGGAATCGTCTGCGGCAACCGGGGTGATTTTAGAAAACGCGTGGGATCTTCCTTAATACGTTGCTCGATAAGTAAAAATTTATAAAAACTTTTTACGGCTTCCATTTTGCGGAACACACTGGAAGTTTCCAACCGTTGCACTACACGCAGCTGATAGTTGTATTGGTCCAAAAAAGCCGGTTGAGCATGTTCAGGTGCGATTTGGTTGGCTTCACAATATTCCAAATACGCGGCAACATCTGCCCCATACGATGCTACCGTATTGGGCGAAAGTTGCCGTTCAAAAGAAAGATGATTTTTAAAATCCTCTAACAATGCGTTCATTCTTCAGGTTCTTGCAAAATACACGTTTGCCCAAACGCAACCACCGGTTCGGGTATTTTAAAATGAGAACCGTTGGATAGGTCTAGCAACCGCTGTAATGCACACAGCGGAACAACGACCGGCAAACGTTCCGGTGCCTGCATCAATTTTAAGGTTTCGTTATTAAACGGAATCAGTTCTATATTGGAAGCAGGATTGATAAAATAGCGCACAAAAGGTTCCTGCGAGGCCTTGGGGTATGAAATGGGTGCCATAAAAAAGAGAACTTTTTTAGAGGGACTTACTTTTTCCACATACGCAAAGGAATCCGTCAATCCGGTATATTCATTCGGGCGCGGAAGGGCATGATTATGAAAATATGCAAAATTTGCATACAAAAATACCGGCAGAAGTATTGCAAAACCCATCCAACGTTTACAAAGGTGCACAAATAATCCCGTCAACAAAATAAAAACATTCGGCAGGACCATCAAAAAATAACGCTCCATAAACAAGTTGTAACGCTTCGACACAACCAGCACTACTAACACCAACATGACTAATTGAAACAACGGCAACATTACTTCCGGTACTTTTTTAAAAACAGGCCGCTCGTGAAATCCGACGGAAACAAATCCGATTACCACCAACCCCAGTAAACCCGCTAACATTGGTTCCGACCCTAAGTTATACGTAAGGATTTTCCATGAAGCCAACATCTTGGGTGTGCTATACCACCAATCCGCCGAAAAATGACCCATCGTCTGGTACGTGTTAAGCAACCACGGAATCCATAAGAAAAAGGACAGACCCGTAGCACAAAACACCAACAAACGGTCACGCTTATAAGCACAAGCATAGCAAAACAAAAATAATCCCGTTATAAAAAACAACCCGGAAGCAAAAAAATGCGTATAGGCCCCCAATAATCCTGTTATAAAGAATCCGGCCCATAATTTTTTAGAAACATTCTGTTTTGTAATAAATGCTTCCAAAATCCGCAAGGCAAGCAAGGTAAACACGGCCGTAAACAACATCCCCATGGAATAGCTTCGTATGATATGGGCAAACAACGTCATAATAAAAGAGCAGGCAAACAAGCTGCATAGCACCCCTTTTGCAAACTTTGTCCAACTTTTCGGAGCGCAAAACCATACGGCTGGCAAAGTAGCCAACGACAGCAAAATCGAGAATAACCGCATCCAAGGCAGCGTATTGGGCACTATCCAGGCCCAAGCACGCAGTGCCAAATTAAATAACGGCAAATTAACATCCTGCAATAGGATATTAAACCAAACCGTAGAAAGCGGAATAGACGGATCGGCCGTTACCAAAGAATAAACCTCGTCATAAAGAGGCGTTTCCGTTAGCGCAATAAAGCGCAGTAATATCATTCCCACCACCAAAACCGACGTAGCGGCGATACATGTACCTTTAAAAATATTTTGCAATGATTTTTTCATAGTTATATTGTAACTTATTTTCCGCGGAGGAAAAATGTGCCGCTCTCTGCTTAAATCCGTTGTCTAAGGCAACGCCAATCCCAAATGCAAAACGTTACCGGTACGAATATGGTAAAATGTATGGTATATGAAAACTTTTCCGCAAATAGATAAAGAACAACAAGCCCGCTGGGAAAAAGAGCATCTTTTCGCCAGCCCTAAAATGCCCCGTGCTAAAAAATTTTATTGTTTGGACATGTTTCCTTACCCGTCAGGAGCCGGTTTGCATGTAGGACATCCGGAAGGATACACCGCCTCTGATATTTTAACACGTTACAAACGGATGAACGGGTATGATGTACTGCACCCGATGGGTTGGGATGCGTTTGGTTTACCTGCGGAAAACTATGCCATTGCCACCGGCGTGCATCCCAAAATCACAACTCAAAAAAATATCGACAATTTCCGACGACAAATTAAATCCATCGGCCTTTGCTACGATTGGGACCGCGAGATTGATACCACGGACCCCAATTATTACAAGTGGACACAATGGATCTTCCTGCAACTCTTCAAAAAGGGGCTTGCCTACGAATCAACCGTACCGATTAACTGGTGCCCGTCCTGCAAAACAGGATTGGCCAACGAGGAAGTTTTCAACGGGAAATGCGAACGCTGCGGGCATGAAATCGAGCGTAAAGCACTGCGCCAATGGATTTTAAAAATCACGGACTATGCCGAACAATTGCTAGAAGGGTTGGACGAACTGGATTGGCCCGAAAGCACCCTTACCATGCAGAAGAACTGGATTGGCAAATCCAACGGGGCCAATGTGCTTTTTAAGGTAGAAGGGCACGATGAAACGTTAACCGTTTTCACCACCCGGCCAGACACTCTTTTCGGGGCTACCTATATGGTGGTTTCTCCCGAACATCCCATTTTAAACAAAATTGTTACTCCCGAGCAAAAAGAAGCCGTAGCTGCTTATCAAAAAGAAGCTGCTAAGAAAAGCGACTTGGAACGCGGGGAAATCAATAAAGAAAAAACTGGCGTTTTTACAGGGGCCTACGCTATTAATCCCGTCAACAATACAAAAATTCCTGTTTGGACAAGCGACTATGTGTTAATGGGTTACGGTACAGGGGCCATTATGGCCGTTCCTGCACACGACGAGCGCGACTACGCATTTGCCAAAAAATTCGATTTACCTATCATTGAAGTCATTAAAAGTGAACAAGGAGTTGAAAAAGAAGCTTTTACCGGAGACGGGGAACTGATCAATTCCGGTTTTTTAAACGGAATGCATGTTCAAGAAAGCAAAGCCGCCATGATTAAATGGTTGGAAGAACATCAAGCGGGTAACGCCAAAACGACCTACAAACTGCGCGATTGGGTATTTGCCCGTCAACGTTATTGGGGGGAACCTATCCCGATTGTGCATTGTGAAAAATGCGGGGTGGTGGCTTTACCGGAAAGTGAATTGCCGTTACGTTTGCCGGAAGTAGAGAAATTTGAACCCTCCGGTACCGGCGAATCCCCTCTTGCCACTGTGGAAAGTTGGGTTCGCACCACTTGTCCGAAATGTGGCGGCCCGGCCAAACGCGAAACCAACACCATGCCTCAATGGGCCGGTTCATGCTGGTATTATTTACGCTACATGGACCCTCACAACGATACTGCTTTGGTAGATCCGGCCATCGAAAAGGCCTACGACCCCGTAGATTGTTATATCGGTGGGGCAGAGCATGCCGTGTTGCACTTGCTGTACGCGCGGTTTTGGCATCGGGTACTTTTTGATTTGGGCATTGTATCACACAAGGAACCGTTCAAAAAATTACGCCACCAGGGAATGATTTTGGCCTTCTCTTACCGGGATAAAATGGGCAACTACCACGCCTATGACGAAATCGATTTTAAGGACGGAAAGGCATTTTTGAAGACCACAGGAGAAGAACTTTCTTCTATGGTAGAAAAGATGAGCAAATCCAAAAAAAATGTCATCAACCCCGACGATATTTTAAAGGATTATGGCGCAGATGCGTTCCGTATGTACGAAATGTTCATGGGGCCTTTTGATGCGCAAAAACCGTGGGATATGAAAGGAATTGAAGGAATCAACCGTTTCCTCAAGCGTGTCTACGGTTGGAGCGAAACCGTACAGTTCTCCAAGGAACTCCTCCCCAAAAAATCAGCTATTTTATTAAACCAAACTATTGCCAAAGTAGGTGAAGATATTGAAAATTTCCGTTTCAATACCGCTATTTCGGCACTGATGGTATTGTTCAACGATTTAAGCAAACTGCCTACTCTCAGCGAAGATACTTTCAAACTATTTTTGCAACTTTTACATCCCTTTGCCCCCCACCTCACAGAGGAAATTTGGCAAACCAAGGGATATACCGGGTTTGTTGTACAAACCGCTTGGCCCGTGGCGGATAAAAATTTACTGCAAGATGATACGTTGGATATCGGTGTACAAATCAACGGTAAAGTACGTGACCGGATTACGGTATCGCGCACCGATAGCAAAGAAGCCATCGAAAAAGCAGCTCTGGCCAGCGAAAAAGTACAATATCATCTAAAGAATGCAGAAATCAAAAAAATAATTGTGGTACCCGGCCGGATGGTTAGCATTGTGGCCGTACCTCAAAAATAGGAGTCGATATGAAAAAGTGTTTACTTGCGCTGTGCGCATGCGGCGCGTTGGTGGCCTGTGCCTCCGAAGGGGCCATTTACACCCCGCAAGCCCAAATTATGCCCCAACACATCAAGAAAATAGCTGTACGCCCGATTTTGAATCGCACGGAAGTTTTTGCGTTGGAAGATAAATTTTACAACGAGCTTTACGATGAATTTTTACGAAACGGCTCCTATCAAATGGTAGCTGAAAATAACGGCGCACAAGGGGTAGTAGTTACTACCATTTCCCGCTATTTAAATGTACCGATTCAATACGATAGTCAACTCATCCCAACGGTATACCGTATGGATATTTGGTTGGACGTGGTATTAATGGATAAAACCACCGATGAACCCGTTTGGCGCGAACCGGCTTTTCTGGGTACGCAAATCTATGCGGCTTCTACTTTGCCCGGCGGTATGACCGAAGTACAAGCACGGGACGTTGTATTTGAAAAATTATCCAAAGATATCGTTAAACGCACCGTAGAAGGATTTGGCTCCGTTATGAGCGAAAACAAACGCAAGGTGCAAAACAACCCGCAGTATACCACTATCACGGATTAGTATGCCTAAAATCACGGCAGAAAAATTAAATGCAGAGCTGGAAAAAGGTACTTTTTCCCCCGTTTACTTGTTAACGGGAGAAGATACTTATCGCAAAAATTTAGTAATTGAAAAAATCAAAGCAGCCCTGCATCCCGATGATTTTAATTTTTATAAAAGCGAGGCCGACAAGGCCGACCTTTCCGACGTACTTGCGCAAGCCAACACAGCCCCTGTATTTTCCGAAGTGCGTGTGCTCATCTTAACCGGTATTGAAAAATTACGCAAAGAACCCAAAGAAGCGCTTATTGCCTATTTGGACCATCCTCTTCCCACCACCACCCTGATTTTAACCCACAACGACAGTAAAAAAATGAAAACGGAAAAAGCACTGGCCGAGGTCTGTGCCGATAACGGGCGCGTGGTTAATTTTGAAGAACTCAAGGCGGATGCTTTGGCGATATGGGTACGTCAGAAATTAACGGAAAAAGGACTCCGCCCCGATTTTGAAAGCGTGGATTTGTTGTGTGAGAGTGTCGGCAGCGAACTGGCCGCCCTGGAAAATGAAATTGAAAAAATTTATCTCTATACCTTGGACCGCACCGATAAAACAATCACCCGCCAAGATGTACTGGATTGCATCGGTTTTAATAAAGAACAAAACCCTTATGAATTAGCTAACTTGATTACGGCATGCAACAAAACCGGTGCTTTGGCTTTGTTGGATAAACTGGTGGACGACGGAGAAGAGCCCATCGGTATTTTGAGCAAAATGACATACCCTATTTTAAAAATGGCACGCATCAAACGTTTAAGTGAAGCCGGTGTTTCTCCTGCCGAAATCTTGCATACAGCGGGACTAATGCCCTGGGAAAGCCGTTTGGTCAGCGCAGCGCGTCGCTTCCCTCCCGCCAAAAATTTTGAGCAAGCCCTCAACCGTATCATCGACGCTGACGGGGCTTTTAAATCTTCTTCCTCGGCAGATCCTAAAATTACACTCAAAGGAATTTTATTAACGCTTTTTAAATAACTATGGAATTACTGGGACAAGCACTTGATATTTTTTTGCACTTGGACGTCCACCTTACCTCGTGGGCCGGCATAATGGGTGCCTGGCTTTACGTTGTGCTTTTTGTGATTATTTTTTGCGAAACAGGGTTGGTAGTTACCCCATTTTTACCGGGAGATTCTCTCTTGTTTGCCTGTGGCGCACTGGCAGCAGTAGAAGGTAGCCCCATTTGTTTACTCGTTTTAATTCCGGTGGTGTTTGCAGCGGCTGTGTTGGGTGATTTTTGTAATTATGAAATCGGCAAGTGGATGGGGCCTAAGGTATTTACCGCACAAGATAGCCGGTTTCTCAACAAAGATCACTTAAATAAAGCCCATGCTTTTTATGAGAAACACGGCGGAAAAACAATTATTTTAGCACGTTTCATTCCCATTATCCGCACCTTCGCACCGTTTGTGGCCGGTATTGGGAAAATGACATATCTGCATTTTGCTTCCTACAACTTTATAGGAGCAGCCCTGTGGGTGTTGTTGTTCACGTTGGGCGGCTACTATTTTGCCGATTTGCCCGTCGTCAAACAACACTTTCATTATGTAATTGTGGTAATTATCGTAATTTCGGCTTTGCCCGCCGTGTACGAATTTTTTACTTCTCGGAAGCGCTCTCAGTAACTCCCGGTATCACAACCGGTATTTTTCCTTGCGGTTTGATTTCCCCTAAAATAATCCGCGCCGTGGTTTGCAATACATACTTGTTTACCCCGTATGTAGCCAATACCGTAGGGGCTTGCGGATAATAGGTAATATCGTACGGGCTCATCGTGGAAACCAATACGGAGGGAACCTCTTTTTGGAGCAATGCATCAATAACACTTTTCTGACTGGAGTTAATCTTATCCGCCCATTGTAAACTGGTAACAACGAGCAAATCGGCTCCCTTGGCACATTGGGAAGCACGATCCAAATCCCGTTTTTTCGGAGTAAGTGCCGCGTTGTAAGAGCGTACTTTCCACCCTTTTTCTAAGAAGGGCCGACTCAAACTCATTAATTGATCCGCAAAACGTGCCGGCGCAAAGAAAACAGCACATACCGTCGGTTTTTTCTTCGGGTCCTCCCACGTGAATGGCAAAAGGCCGGCCCTGTTCCGCACCAATGTAACCGCTTTGTCCCCGATACTGGACAAAGCCGCTTGATAGGCCTGGGAAGAAGGCGCTTCCCGAAACGGATTCTCTACGGAAAAAAGCCCTAACTTCTTTTTAAACTCAAACACACGGCGGGCAGATTCTTCTACGCGGGGGGTAAGATGTTGCTGTGTTACTCCGGCAAAAATTTCATTGAATACACGCGCCGGCTTAATGTAACGTCCCAATAAAACTATATCGGCCCCCGCTCCCAACGCACGCAAGGCACAACCGGAAATCGTGCAATAAGAAGTAGCCCCTTTCATATCTAAGCTGTCCGTTACAATCAGCCCCTTAAATTTCATTTTGTTACGTAACAAATCGTGTAAAATCGGTTTTGAAAAAGTGGCAATATCTTTGTTGTCCAAAGCCGGATACATCACGTGGCCTGTCATAATTCCTTCCACCTGATTATCAATTGCATCTTGGAAAGGTTTAAGATTTTCCTTTTCCAACTGTTTTAAATCGGCCTGTACAACCGGTACCGCATAATGGGAATCTACGGCCGTATCCCCGTGTCCCGGAAAATGTTTCACCATCGGCACAATACCGGCGGCCTTAAAGCCATGCACAAGCGCCATCCCCATCTTGCTTACATCCTCCGCCCGCGAACCGAACGAACGTACCCCGATGATCGGGTTATGAGGATTGCTATTAATATCCAGCACCGGAGAAAAATTGATATGCACACCGGCCCGTTTTAATTCTTTCCCGGCCAAATAAGCAATTGTAGCCGCTTTTCCTTCATCTTGCGCAGCGGCAAACATCATATTCGTAGGCAAGTAATCAAACCCCAACGTAATGGGAGTATACACCGTACCGCCTTCATAATCAATCGAAATTAACAAAGGTACTTTATGGGGGCTGTTTTTTGCCCAACCTTGCAATTTACTAACCAATCGCTGTGTCTCTTCCAAAGAATAATTTCCCCATTGGATAAGCACCCCACCGATTTTTCCCTGTTCGATAACCGGACGCACACTTTCGGCACTATCTATGTCCACAAACACAACCAGCGTTTGCCCCAATTTTTCTTCCGGTGTGAGTTCCTCAAATGTTACCGCTCCCAACGGCAAGCTACACAACCCTAACAGCAAAAGTAAAATTTTTCGCATTAATTTACCTCAATTATCGGGATTTCGGCCGATGTCAAAAACCGCAGAGGAATTCCCCAATAAAACATCCCCGATGTTATGTAAAATTTCATATTGTCTACGTCAAACAAACCATACACACGCGGAAATTGCAAACGCACCAAATACTTAAACGGCCATATCTGCCCGTTGTGCGTGTGCCCGCTGAACATTAAATCTGCGCCGTTTGCGGCGGCCACTTCGGCATATTTGGGTGTATGTGAAAGCAAAATGGTCGGCTTCTCTTTGGGCAACGGTGCCAACACCTCCGTCACTTCTTTTTCCGTAACGCCGGCCGTCACAATGTCCTTCAAACCGACCACTTGTACTCCGTTCGCCAAAACAGTGGAAGCATTTTCCAACAAAGTAATTCCCGATTCTTGAAAAAAGGATTTACTGTCACCATAACCAACGTAGTACTCGTGGTTCCCTAACACGCCGTATACTCCCAGCGGAGGTTGTACTTGCCGGATGCGCGCAGCATATTGCGCACGGTCTGGACCGTACTCAAAAATATCTCCTATCGCAAAAAGCACGTCGGGCTTTTCCTGTTCCAATCGTGTCATGGCTTTATCAAAACGTTGCAACGATACACCCATCCCCAAGTGAGAATCCGCCAACAAAGCAATTTTCATTTTAGGCATATTGGGGATTTGTAACGAAATGCGTTTTACCTTTGGGGAAGAGAATCCTCCCCACACGGACATTCCCCACACCACTAACAAAACCCCCATGCTAACAGTTCCCATCCAGTTGCGCGGGAGGTGCAACCCACCACACACGTAATACAAAATTACAAAAAAAGTGCAAATACAAAAACCTAAAAACACAAACCCAAACCAGGTATACGCCAAATAATATCCGATGCGTGCCAACACATGGTAATGCATGTTACTATATCCTATCATGCTCAGTGTTAACACCGTCAATAAAAAAGGCCCATATATTACCATCCAACGACCGCTGAGTGAAGGCCAAACCGTAGCGAACCAAATTCCCATCAGTGCCTGCATTCCCCACAAAACCAAAAATAGTAAACTGTAAAAAATCCACATACTCCGCTCCGGGTGAAAATTTCTTTTAGTATATTGTAAAAAATTTATTGCAAAATAAGTATAATATTTATATATATACTTATAAAGAGGATGATATCACATGACAGTACGTGTTCGTTTTGCTCCGTCACCAACCGGTTTTTTGCATATCGGCGGGGTGCGTACGGCGCTTTTTAATTATCTTTTTGCTAAAAAAAATAAAGGAACGTTTTTACTTCGTATCGAAGATACGGATGAGGAACGCTCCACCCAAGCTTCTACAGATGCCATTTTTGAAGGGATGCAGTGGATGAATTTGTTGTGGGACGAAGGCCCCATGCCCGACGGCACCAACAAAGGCCCGGATGCTCCCTATTACCAAGCCATCCGCGCAGATCAAGGAATTTATAAAAAATATATTGACCAATTAATCGCCGAAGGCAAAGCATACAAATGTTATTGTACCGAAGAAGAATTGGAAGAAAATCGCCAAAAATGTTTGGCTGAACATCGTCCGCCCAAATATTCCGGCAAATGTGCGCATTTAACCAAAGAACAACAAGATGCGTTGGAGGCACAGGGGCGCAAATACGTCATTCGTTTCCGCATGCCGCAAGAAGGAGACGTGGAATGGGATGACCTTATCCGCGGACACGTAAAATTTGCCAGCAAAGATTTATACGATTTAGTCATCCAAAAAACCAGCGGTTATCCGACGTATAATTTTGCCGTAGTAGTGGATGATCACCTCATGCGCATGACCCACGTCATCCGCGGGGATGACCATATTTCCAACACGCCGGCCCAGATTCAAATTTATCGTGCTTTGGGTTGGAAGGAACCTATATTTGCCCACTTATCTATGATTCATGGGCCGGACGGAAAAAAACTTTCCAAACGTCACGGAGCCACCAACGTAGTGGAATTTCGTAACATGGGATATCTGCCCGAAGCACTCAAGAATTACTTGGCATTGTTAGGATGGGCTACCAGTGATTCGCAACAAATTTTTGCACCGGGGGAACTGGAAGAAAAATTTGATATCTCCGGTTGCCAACCCAGCCCGGCTGTCATGGACCCGGAAAAACTCAACTGGATGAACGGAGAATACATTCGTCAGACGCCTATTGCACGCCTGACTGATTTGGCATTGCCGTTTATTGAAAAAGCCGGTATCAACCTGCAAGGGGTAGACCGTGCCAAATTGGAAAAGATCATCGGCCTCGAGCAAGAAAAATATAAATTGCTTACCGAAATCCCGGATTTAATCCGTTTCTTCTTTGAAGAACCGGTATTTGAACAAGAAGCACTGGATAAAGTTTTTGCCAAGCCGGAAGCTAAACAAGTGTTGGAAGGTATCGCCGCTGTATACGCTGCTTTGCCGCAATTTACCGACACGGAATTGGAAACCGCTGCTCGTGCTTACGCGAAAGAAAACGGCTTAAAAGCCGGACAAATTTTTCACCCGTTACGTGTGGCTGTATCCGGCCGCACGCATGGGCCAACGTTGTTTAAAATGTTAGAAGCCATGGGCCGCGAAACGGTTCTGGCGCGTATTAAAAAAGCGCAAACGTATTGCAAATAAACCGCCATGAGATACTGGCTTTTTGACGGCAATGATGTAATCGGACCGCTTACCCCACAGTGCATCGCACAGCGGGTGGGGTTTTCGCCGTCTTTTCTAGTCTGTCCGGAACAAGAAAGCGAAAATGAGCGCGCTTGGCGACCTGCTGCCTCGTTTGAGGATTTTAACCGCAAGGCGGACTCCGTTGTTTCCGACAAGCCGGTTACCTCAAATACGGTCCGCACTTCTTCTAACCGCCAAGCAACTTCTTCTGCCAATGCAACGAACACGCACGCAGCGCGACGAATTCAACCTATTTTGACATTGTCCGCAGAACAAACAACATCGCTCCACACCGTTACAAGACATGCCGTATCGAAGCAAGAACCGTTTGCTTTTTCGGCTATTCCGATTTCTCAAGTAGAGAAAGATGAAATAATTTTGCCGTTGCGTTCTTCCCTCCAAGAAACAATAACTGCGGAAAAAACGCAATCCAATAACGAAGCAAAAACAAATGTTGCCGTCGCACAAAAGCAAACAACGGTTACGTCTGCTCAAAAACGGGTACCTACCCAACGGACAGATGAAACTCAAATTTCGTTGCGTTCTCCCCACTCGTTGCCCATATTGGGGGTATCGGAAAGCCGATTACCGCTACTCCCCGAAGAAGATTTCCACTCTGCCTGGGAGAATCAACCGCAGGAAAAACCTTCGTATTCTACACCTTCCTCCATTGCCGTGCAACGACAAGAAAAACGATTTAAACAATGGAAGGTTTCTTCCGTAGCTTTATCCGCAGCAACGGGATCTATCCCGTTGCCAAATTCCGTTTTAACTCCACTGACAGGGTTTTCCGATACAGTGGAAGAATTGGTACCGACGCCGCGTCCTGTTCCCGTAAAGCAAGCGACTCCCCGTGTAACAGTTCCCGTTAAACAAGCGACGCCCCGTGTAGCGGCTCCCGTCCGACAAACGGTTGTGCCAGTTACTACTCCCAAAATGACGATTGCCTCCGCCCAGCGACAGGTGCGCGCCGCGCAAGATCCGGAAGAAGAATTGCCTGCTTCATTAAAAAAATCTTCCACCCGTTCTACGCGAAATGTTTTATTTGGAATTTTCTGTACCTTTCTAGCACTGGTTTGTTTAGGAGTGGGATATCAAATTTTTCCTTATTTCAAATGGAAAGGAACTCCTCATGCGGTAGCGGCTACCACGTCTCAAAGGGTAACATCTCCTACCAAGAAAACCTCCGCAAAAATGCAATCTATTCCTACACCGCCTCCGCCACAGGCCATTACCGTACCGCTAGCGCAAGAAGAAGCGGTGCGTATCGTAAAAGAATATGCGCTTCCCAACGGACGCGGGACAGTGGAAAACTATCTAAACCGTTTGTATAGCACCCATTTGACGCAAGGATATCAAGCCAATTGGTCTGCCGAACCTTTGTATAAGAGTACATATGTTGTAAAATACAGATTAGCGAAAACCCGTACAGAGCCAATCATATACGTGTTCCAAGCCGACACGGTTACCGGACAATTGACGGGGGCTTTAAATAATATTACACTTGATTTAGTTGGTAAAGTATAAAAAGAGGGTTAACTATGATATTAATGGACGACTTGTTTGCATTGATGAAAGCAAAAAATGCCTCGGATATTCACTTGGCAGTAGGAGTACCGCCGGTGCTTCGTATTCAGGGCCGCCTGTATGCCACCCAATTTGAAGTATTGACAAAAGAAAGTGCGCAGACACTGATTTATTCCATTATGACTGACGAACAGCGCCAACAGTTCGAAGAACATTTGGAATTGGACTTCTCCTTCGGTCTGAAAGCGTTGGGCCGTTTACGTGTAAACGTATACAAAGAGAAAGGATGCGTGGCGGCTGCTTTACGTGCCATTCCCAATGAGTTCAAAACATTTGAAGAATTAAACTTGCCTTCCGTTGTTCACAACATTGTGAAATTAAACAAAGGGCTTGTACTGGTAACGGGGGCCACCGGTTCCGGTAAATCCACTTCGTTGGCCAGTATGATTAACTACCTCAACATGAACGAAAGTAACCATATTATGACGGTAGAAGACCCTATCGAATTCGTCCATCCGCATAAACGCAGTATCGTTAACCAGCGCGAGGTAGGTATGGATACCCGCTCTTTCGCGGCAGCCCTAAAGCACTTCCTTCGTCAGGACCCGGATATCATCCTGGTAGGGGAGTTGCGCGATATTGAAACCATGGAAGCATGCTTGACACTGGCCGAAACAGGGCACTTGGTATTTGCTACCTTGCACACCAACGACGCGGTACAGTCCATCAACCGTATTATCGACGTGTTCCCCCCCAGCCAACAACCGCAGATCCGCACACAGCTTTCCTTCGTGTTAGAGGCCATTTTGTCCCAACAGCTCATCCAAGCATTGGACGGCACCCGCGCCATGGCGTGCGAAGTGTTAATGGCCAACTCTGCTGTGCGCAGCCTTATCCGCGACGGGAAAGTGGAACAGATTATATCCACCATGCAAACCAACGCCCAAATGGGTATGATTACCATGAACCAAGCGTTGGCCGACCTGTACTTGCAGAAACGTATTTCCTTTCAAGAGGCCTATTCGCACTCTGGAGATCCGACCGGTCTTAAAGCATACCTGCAAGAAAAAACAGGCCGTACGAACTTTAATTAAGGATACTCTTATAAAAAGCCCGGGGAATTCCCCGGGCTTTTTTATTGCAGTCCTTACTTGCGGAAAATTTCTTTATCCCGTAGCTTACGGTGATAGGTTACCGCGAAACGGTGCACTTCATCGCGAATTTCCCTGAGTAAATTTAAAGCAGGATCCGCAAGCGGGAGTTTAATGCTTTTGGCGGCTCCAGGCAAATAAATCCCCTCGTGGGTTTCCGCTAAAGCAATAAAAGGAATGTAAATACCGGCGCGGTCAAAAGCATTGAGCGCAGCGTGAATTTGACTTTTTCCCCCATCCAATAAAATCAAATCGGGGGTTTGTGAAGGATCTCGCTTAATCTGACGCAAACGCCTAAAAACACTTTCTTCCATCATGGCAAAATCACTGCCGCCTTTTGCGGGCATTTTGGTTTTAATCTTAAAACGGCGATAATGTTCGTGGTTTTTCTCACCGTTGATAAAGCACACCATACACCCCACGGCTTCGCGCCCGAACAGGTGCGAATTATCAAACGCCTCAATATGCGCCGGTAATTTTTTCAGCCCGATCACTTCCGCCAAGCGTTTGAGTTTATCCGTATTTTCCATGGCGGCGGTAATTTGCTCATCCTTGAATTGGCCTACCAACACCCGCTCGCGCATATGGGATAATGCATGAAGAAAATTGCGGTATACCGCCGCTTGTTCGTATTCCAACCGGGTGGCATGCTTTTGCATCTGTGCCGTCAATCTTTTCTCTAATGCACTGAAATTTCCATCTAAAAAATCTGCCATGCGCTGGGCAATTTGGCGATAGGCCGTATAAGAAATTTTTCCGGTACACGGGGCCGGGCATTGGCCGGTATGATAATAAATACACGTATTTATTTTGCGTGTGTCCAACGGTTTTTCTCGCGAAAAGTTCCATTTGCACGGCCGCAACGGGGCATATTTACTTTTCCACAAAAAACGCATCAAGCTTTTAATAGGGTGCGTTTTGGGATAGGGCCCATAATACAGGTCTTTATTTTTTTTATGCGTGGCCGCATAACTGCGCACCAACTGCAAACGCGGGAAATCTTCCGACAGGGTTAACCGCAAATAAGGGTAACTTTTACCATCTTTCCCCAGCGAATTAAAAAACGGTTGATATTTTTTAATTAACTTTTCTTCCAAAACAAGGGCATCCCGCTCGCTCAAACACGTAACATAGTCAATCTTGGCAATAAGCGGTAATAAAGACGGAAGTTTCCACCCCCGTGAATACAAATTGGACTCTTGAAAATATTGTTTCACGCGGTCTGATAATTTTTTGGCTTTCCCGACGTACAAAATCGTGCCTTCTTTGGCACGCATAATATAAACGCCGGGTTCATTGGGTAAAATATCAATACGGGGGTCCATACGGGTATTGTACCAATTTCGCAAGGATTAAAAACGTCTTGACCCATTTTCCCCAATAAGATACAATATAGGTAACCGATTTTTGATACAAAGGAATTAGTTAAAAATGGCAAAATTAAAAACTGGACGTCACACCAGCGCTTTGAAAGCGCAACGCCAAGCAGAAAAAAGAACTTCTGCAAACAAAGGTTTAACCAAAAAAATCCGCTTGGCCACTAAAACTGTAAAAGCTTCCGCCAAAACGAAAGCCGCTACGTTGAAAGATGATTTAAAAAAAGCTGAATCTTGCATTGATAAAGCCGCTAAAAAGAAAGTAATTCACTGGAAAACGGCTGCCCGCAAGAAATCGCGCTTGGCAAAAGCTGCCAACAAAGCTGCAAAATAAGATATTGAGTCGTAAAAAATCCCCGGTGCAAAAACCGGGGATTTTTATGGGAAAATCATTCTTAGCAACAGCCACACACACTATAATCCACTTCCATAATATTCAGTAAATCGGCATAATCAAAAGACGGTTCTTTATCTACACAACCGCCCTCTTCATACTCGTTTACAAGCACCGTTTCCCCCGTCCGCAAGTGGCATACACAAATATCTTCTTTTTTATACAGGGCACTTGCCCATACATCTTTGGATCCACCCGGGTTATTAAGCATATAAATGAAGTGTTCTGTTTCCCGCGGGCCATTCCCTTCCTGGGAACCAATAGAAACATCCAAATCATCCCACGTACAATCATCTTTACTCATCGCACAGAGTTGATGGGACTTTGCTATTGTGCTAAGCGTACTGACTGCTTCGGAAAAATGAGAACTGGCCACCGCCTTACGATATTCCGGCAAAGCAACTGCAACCAAAATACCAACTACCAGCACTACTACCAACATCTCAATCAGGGTAAACCCTTTGTGTCGCATAGGCACACACTCCTTTTCGGTTTTTTTCATTATACAAAAACAAGCCCTCCTTTTGGGAGGGCTTAAAACAAATACACGGCAACCTTATGCCTGCGGGACGTGTTTGTATTTAAACAGAATGGCAAATAACACCGCCACCACCAACCCAAACCCGGAGAAGATGAACCAGGAATTGGCCCACCCGCTCATGATTTGTTGAGAAATGGCCGGCGGATAAACACCGTCTATCATCAAGTCCGGATTTAAATGAGAATTAACCAATACGTTAATCACTTTCCCGGCGGCCAACGAACCGATTGCCGCACCGAACCCGTTGGTCATCAACATAAACACACCCTGGGCACTGGAACGGATGGAGGGATCTGTTTCCTGGTCTACATACAACGAACCGGACACGTTAAAGAAATCAAAAGCAACCCCGTATACAATCATGGAGATTACCAACAAGGTAATTCCTACTCCGGTAGACGGATTGCCCAATCCCAGGAACCCAAACCGCAATACCCACGCAATCATACTGATGAGCATTACTTTCTTGATACCAAAGCGTTTTAAGGCAAACGGAATAAGCAAAATACAAAGCGTTTCGGACATTTGCGAAAGGGAAATCAGCGCGTTTGCGTTATTGGCCCCCCACGAACCCGTGTATCCCGCCAAGGAGTTAAACCCTGTGATAAACGGATTGGCAAACCCGTTAGTAATTTGCAACATCATACCCAAAAGCATGGAGAAAATAAAGAAAATTGCCATCTTTTTCTCTTTAAACAAAGCAAACGCTTTGAGCCCCATGGCTTCGGACAACGTTCTGGCTTCCCCGCTGCTGGTGGGGCAGTGGGGCAAAGTAAAACAATACACGCCCAAAATAAAGCCCAACACTGCGGAAAAATACCACTGCGTATAGCTGGTTTGGAATCCGGCAAAGTTGGTAGTCAACATGGCACAAATAAAACCGACCGTTCCAAACACACGGATAGGCGGAAAAACTTTTACCGTATCAAAATTATTCTGGCGCAACACGGTATAAGCTACCGAGTTAGATAGCGCAATCGTAGGCATATAGAAGGCCACGCTGATGGTGTAGCATGTGAACATAGCCGCAAAATTGATAACCGGCTGTGCTCCGCAATAAGCCGCCCCGGCCATAAAAACAGCCGCCAACAAATGGCATAAACCCAATAATTTTTGAGCCGGAACCCAACGATCTGCAATAATACCGATAACCGCCGGCATAAAAAGAGACACAAAACCTTGTGTCGCATAAAACCAACCAATCTGACCTGCAAACCCAGCTCCGGCCAAGAAAGCGCCCATGGATGTTAAATAAGCACCCCATAAACCGAACTGGAGGAAATTCATTACTGTTAAACGAATTTTAATGTTCATACGATTATTCCCGCGTCTGCGGGCCGGCCCAAAAGAAGCCACCTCCCTAGATTTGGCAACCGCCAGGTTGCCTTAAAATCATTGTACAAAAAAAAGTATAATATAGGAAATTCAATCCCCCAGGAGATTTTGTATGGCAGATTACAGTTTTGACGTCGTATCCAAAGTCGATTTAAACGTCATCAGCGAGGCCGTTAACGCCGCCAATAAAGAAATTACCAACCGCTATGATTTTAAGGATACCCACTCCAATATTGAACTCAATCAAAAAGATAACGAGCTTAAATTATCTTCCAGTGATGAATATAAAGTAAATACCTTGCGCGATATCATTTTTACCCGTATGGCTAAACGCGGAATTGCTCTTAAAAATTTACAACCGCAAAAAATTGAGGCCGCATTGGGCGGAAATGCCAAACAGACGGTAAAAATTCAACAAGGTATCCCGGCCGATAAAGCCAAAGAAATTACCAAAACCATTAAAGATGCCAAATTGAAGGTATCCGCCTCTATCCAAGGGGATCAATTACGTGTATCTTCCAAATCCAAGGATGAATTACAAGCGGTCATTGCACTGCTCAGAGGGCATGACTTCGGTGTAGAACTTCAATTTACGAATTACCGCTAACGATGAAAAAAACCGGATTTATTTTTGCTGTTTGCTGTGTCGCGCTGGTCGCGTCCGCTCAAAATGAAATGACCCCGTTGGCTTTTTACAAACAACAAGCTGATGGGTTGACTGCGGCCACCAACCGCAACCAACGCGCTTATGCCAAAACACTGGCAGACAACCTGGGCACCTGGGCCGCGCAACATCTTGCGGACGAAAATACTCCGCAGGTGCTCCTTACCCAAGCCCGTCTTTACACGCTGGCCCAGGAAAAAGCCAATGCGTTGATTGCTTTGCTTAAAGTAAGCAAACTCTATCCGCAAGTCAGCTTGGCTAATCAAAAAAACACAATTCAAGATTTATTGCAAATAGTGGATGAACCGGCCCGTTCTGCCGACGGAATGCGTGCTTTTAGTTTATCCGCCGGGTTGGAGACCTCTTGGGTTGAGCGTGAAGCGGCCGTCTTATTTGCGCTTTCCAAATTGCCGGGCAGCACACTCTATGCTCCGGCTGCCGCCGCTTTTGAAAATTTTTTTCTACGCTACCCTTCCTACGGGCAAAATGATCAAGTTGAATTATGGTACGGGGATTTACACCGCGAAAACGGCAACTACTTAGCTGCCCTTTCCCAGTATCAAAAGGTAGCGGCTCTTTATCCCCTCACGCCTTACCGTGCAGCCAGCTTGCGCCTGACCGGGGATATTTATGCAGACCATTTAAATGACACTAACCGCGCTCGCGCTTTGTATAATCAAGTATTACAAACTTATCCGGATTCCAACGAAACGGGCATTGTATACAAACACCTGGCTATCTTAGAGGAGAATGAAAGGAACTACGACGCGGCCCTTGCTTATTATGACAAAGCCATCCGCGCGTTGGGATCTTCCCCCGCCGCATTCGAAGCTTATACCGGGAAAGCGGATGTGTATAAGAAAAGAAAAGATTTTGATAGTGCTTATCGCGAATTGCAACAAGCCAGCATGGCATTTGCCGAGGATGAGCAACGCCGCACCCAAGCCCTGCTGGAAGCGGCGCAAGTCGCCCGCAGGAATTTACGCGATGACATCAAATATACGCAATCGTTGGAAAAAATACTGGTAACCACCCTCAATAATCCCCGCAACGACGAAATTATGTACGAGCTGGGGCAAGCGTATGAACGTCAAAACCGCACCGCACAAGCGATGGAAATGTATAGAAAGCTGGTACTTCGCCATCCGGACGGCAAATATGCTGCCAGAGCTCAAGGCCGCATCAATAAATTGGGGAAATAGTTATATTTCGTCGCCGCATATAGGATATTCATACCAGTGGCGCAAATAATGAACGGCACTCCAAATTGCCAATACGAATACCACGACTGAAGAGAACAGCAAGCATTTTCCTATTATCGTGGGCCAACCGCGAAATTGCAAAAAATCGCCTGCCGTCGTAGCTATACCTGAGCATAGCCACCATAGTAAGAAAGGTAATACATATCGCCCCCCTTGCAAACGTAAGGCAGTCACTATTCCGCTCATTGGAAGAACTAATGGGAATAGTAACCAACATATCAGTCCCCAAAAATACCGTAAGAGCAAAAAGCAAAACAAAAATCGCAATCTTTCGTTATATAACATTGCAAGTGGGTTGTAGATTAAAAAGAACAAATATACATTTTTTAAATTTAGAAACAATATAATAGAAATAATGAAAACAAAGGCCCAATCTGTCCAATCCATATCAAAATAAAAAATACTTTGTTTGTATGGATCTATCCAGTGCCAAATGACTTTTAATTTTTCTTTAATTCTTTTTTTAGTATCTTTAATATTCATCGGTATAAATACTGAAAAAAGGCCTTCACCGTTTCAGTGGCAAAGGCCTTTAATAGTGTTACTTATCTGCGCCGCAACATTTTTTATATTTTTTTCCGCTGCCGCACGGGCACGGATCGTTGCGCCCGATACGCGGCCCTTCATGCACTACTGTTTCCACTTTGGGCTGTGCGTCCGCATTTTCGGCACGCAATTCTTTCTCGTGATCTTTCATCCACTTTTTCATTTGGCGGATGCTTTTAAAATTTACGCCGTCGGCTTCCATACGCTTGGCAATGTCCAACAGTCGCTTTTTAACAGCCGGGTCTTTCAATTTGCTTTTAAGCATTGCCGGGAGGGACTCCATCTCCCGTTCCAAGCGTTCTTCAATTGTCTCATTTTTGGACGGCTCTTTTTTGCCCGCAACATCCGGGGCGGGATCCCCTTTCTTTTTAAATGGATTCCACATCGATAACTCCTGTTATTTGGTCAATAAATTTTCTACGAAATTTTTGATAATTTCCGCTTTTTCAAAATAATGCTTTTCCCGCGGAACCACTAAACGGTTGGGGTGTTTTTCCCAAATTTTCAAAATTTTATCGTCGATTTCAAAGGCCTGTTGCAAGTTTTCCGTGCGCACGTTGGTGGCCTGGTAATAATCTTTCTCCGGCGGTGGGGAAAGATGGATAACCGCATCGTAACGCGCCAATTCCGCTTCGAGTGAAGTATGCATGGCCTTAAAGAAATCTTCCGGACCATAAGGCCAGTAAACGGCTCCGTCAATCGATCCGCGATCACACACCATTAACGTAGCGTCCGATGTTTTTTGCGCCAATTCCTCCAATTGATGCACGGTGTAGAAAATAATGTTCTGCGCGTGTACAATGTGAATAGGGCTATTGTCCGTACGCGGGAAACCGCCGCTGTAAATCAACGTGGCCGCTTCTTGCACCAGGGCAATTTTTTTGCCGAACGTCTCTTTCAAAATAGAAAGGGCCGTTGTTTTGCCCCCGCTGGGGCCACCGGTTAAAACGATTTTTTTCATAGATTATCCTTGAATAATTTTTCTACAAAATCTTTGATAATTTCCGCTTTCTCGAAATAATGCTCTTTACCCGGTACAATCAAACGATTCGGATGTCCATCCCAAATTTTTAAAATTTTTTCATCAATTTCAAAGGCCTGGTGCAAATTCTCCGTCCGCACATGCGTAGATTGATAAAATGCCGGATTGGTGGGCGGGGATAAATGGAGTACCGCATCGTAACGGGCCATTTCTTTTTGTAACGAGGTACCCATTACAGCAAAAAAATCATCTACACCGCCGGGCCAGTATACAGCCGCATCTACCGTTCCACGATCACACACAATAAGCGGAGCTTGTGAATATTCTTCGGCCAATGCTTCCATTTCGCGTGTGGCCACAAAAATGATTTTTTGAGCAGCTTCGATGTGATACCGGCTATTATCTTGCCGTGGAAAACCGCCGCTAAAAATCATAGTAGCGGCTTCGCGTACCAGTTCAACCTGCGGGCCAAAGGTTTCTTTTAAAACGGACAAAGCAGTTGTTTTTCCACTGTTTGGGCCACCGGTTAGAGCAATTTTCTTATGCTTCATGCGTTTCCTCCGTAGCATCCGGGAGCGTCCTGCCCCCTTGCTGTTTGGCTGCCTCCAACTCCTTTAAGTATAGCACTTTTAATTCATCAAATTCTTTGCGTTTGTCCCCCGTCAAATCACGCACAGCAGCACTACGGTTGCGCATCCGCAGGAAATCTAAAAATTTGTTTCCCTCTTTAATACGGAAATCCAAATGCGGCCCCGTGGCTAATCCCGTGGCCCCCACATAACCCACCGTTTGGCCTTGTTTCACATGCACCCCGGCTTTGATTCCTTTCCCGTATTTGCTCAGGTGTCCGTACATCGTGGTAAAATTATTGGCATGCTTAATTTCCACAAAATTGCCAAACCCGCCTTTGCGCCCCGCAAATACCACTCGACCGTCCGCTACGGATTGCACCGGTGTCCCGGCCGGAGCAGCATAATCAATTCCCAAGTGAGGACGACGAATTTTCAAAATAGGATGTAATCGCCCGTAAGAGAAATGCGAGGAAATGCGGTAATTACGGAAACTGATTGGCGATTTTAGGAACATTTTCCTACTGATTTTTCCGTTTTGGTCGTAAAATTCCCCTTCAAAATAAAACGAGTACGTGGTACTGTTGGCAAAATTGCTGGTATAGGAAGCTGCCAACAAATCCTGGCTGACAATTTCCCCCGATGGGGTATAATTTTCTTCCCACAATGCCGTATACGCATCGCCGTTGCGAGTATCTGTATTAAAATCAATAGTCCACGAAAAAGCATCCGTAAAATCCAGTATCAACCCACTTTGTAACCCATCCTTGAGCATACTGTTAAAAAGTGAATTCTGTACCGTACCGGCAGCCGTTTTTACACGTGTTTTAATTTCCACCTCGCTCACGCCGGCCACCAAAGTATCTTCCACATTGGCCACATAATAACGTTTAAACCCTTGCATCAACAACAACACAATAAATCGTTGGTCTTCTACGGAAAGAGTATAGGTATCTTGCGGTTGAAGTTTGCGCGTATCCACTACCGAAGATAATTTGCCCACAATTTGTACTATTTCTTGGGCGGAAAGCCCGGCTTCCTGCAAAGCCACATAAATCGGTTTGTCTTTAATAGAAAATTCTTCCGCCGGGATTTCGCGTTCAATCAAAAATGTACGTTCTTTTTCCCGGTTTTGCTGCGTAATATGAACGGCCAAATACGCACATACTACAATTATAGCCAGTGTAATAGCATAGAAAATAACATCATGACAATGACGGTAATGGTTTCGGATAAAATCAAGCAGTTTTTCTTTCATAGCTCATAAGGGGGGCGGGAAACCCGCCCCCTATTTCCTATTTCTGATCTTTTAAAAAAGAGCACAACGCAATGGCGTTGAGTTTTACTTTCGGGTCATCGGCGCGGGAAGGCAAGATAACAGGGATTTTCGGCCCTACAAGTACAGCCGCCGCTTCCATGTGGTCCCCGAAGAAGGCCAATGCTTTGTAAAGCGGGTTCCCCGCGTCCAAATCCGGCAACATCAAAATGTCGGCATCTCCGGCCACCACTTTACCGGTAATCCCCTTTTCTTTGGCGCGCTCCTCGCTCATGGAAATATAGAAATCATACGGCCCTTCCACGGCGCAACCTGTAATTTTCCCTTCTTTATTCATTTGCTCAAGCGCCGCTGCATCTACGGTGCTGGGGATTTTTTCATTCACCTTTTCTACCGGGCACACACATGCGACTTTCGGATTAGCTAACCCTAATTTGTGCATGGTAGAAACAGCATTGTTGATGATTTTTACTTTTTGTTCCAAAGTCGGTGCGATTACAACTGCCGAATCCGTAACGGCAAACGGTTTTTTGTACTTGGGCGTGCTGAACAACACAAAATGGGATAAAAGCGCTCCTTCCGGCACCAAGTGGGCCTCTTTGTTTAAAATAGCTTTCATGTAGTATTTGGTATCTACGAGCCCTTTGATTAAGAAATCGCCTTTACCGGCCAAGATTTGGTCCACGGCCAATTTGCACATCGTGGGGACATCTTCGCAATCAATAAATTCGAATTTGCTTTCGTCCAGTCCCACTTCTTTTACCGTTTGTTTTACCAACGCTAACGGCCCAATCAAAATACCATGCGAAATAAGACCGTTTTCATCGGCCATTTTAATGGCGGTAAGGGCTTCTTTATTGTTGGCCCCCGGTACAACGACGCGGTTGGATTTTCCTTTTACTTGGTTAATCAAATCCGCAAAACTTTTGAATTTCATATACACCTCACTCCGTTAGAATTAATTATACTGTTTTATAATTTTTGGGTTTTCAAGCGCGCGCCGTGCCGCTTCGCGCAGGGCATCTTTCTCTTCGCTGCCCGGGAAGACATACAGCGGCGCAATCCAACCCACATATTCGCTAATGCGCTGCGGGATATATTGGCTGTGCATCAGCCCTCCCGTAAGCGCAATAAAATCTACTTTCCCTTCCAACACCACGGCCATTTCACCGATGGCTTTGGACAACTGGTAAATCAGCGCTTCAAGCGCCAATTTGGCTTGTGTGCGGGAGCAGGTAATCAAACTGCCGGGGCGTTTCTTCCCCTTAGCGATAAATTCTTCCAATTCTTTCACATCGGAAGTACCGGTATAGGCCACTAATCCGCCTTTACCGCGCATTTTAAAACGGATGTCCCGCTCCGTATATTGGCCCGAAAAACACATTTGCACCAATTTGGAACCGGGAGTGGAACCGCTGCGCTGGGGCGTCATGGGGCCATCCCCTTCAAAACCGTTCGTCACGTCAATTACGCGCCCTTTGCGGTGCGCGCCGACGGAAACACCCCCGCCTCCGTGGCAAACCACACAGTTGACTTCTTCGTACGTTTTGCCGCGTTTCCCGGCAATTAAACGCGCCACACGTTTTTGACTGAGTGCATGGAAAATGGAAATACGCGGATTTTCCGGCATACCCGAATAACGGGCCACCGGCTCTAATTCGTCCACGATAACAGGATTGGCAATAAAACTGGGGCAACCGGCATATTTGGCAATATCACGTGCCAAAATACCGCCTAAATTACTGGCATGACTGCCGTATTTCCCACATGTTAAATCTTTAATCATCGGCTCATTGACAGCGTACACCCCCCCCTCCAGAGCGTGCAACAACCCACCACGGCCGATAACCGCATCAATTTCTTTGAGCGGTACGTTGTGGTCCAACAAATAATCTAAGATGAGTTTGCGGCGCAGCGGAAGTTGGTCGGTTACGTTTTTGCCTTCATAGGGTTCCAAGTCAAGTATAGAATAGCGAACCGTCACTTCGAACACGACTTTATTGCCGCGGTAGTAGCCGATATCGTCCGAAGTAGACCCCGGATTAATGACAAGAATATTGTATGCCATCACTCCCCCTGTTTGTCTTTTTATATTTTAACAAAATTATACGGTATTTGGGGCAGTTAATCCGGCGCCCACAAAAAAGGCCTGCAGGCCCTCCAAACCGAATGTGCCGGATACAGCAGTATCTGAATTCAATTAACGGGAAGGACCAATAAGGCCTATTTTTCCCCTAGGTCCAAAATACCTTTTCATTTGGGTCTTGTTTCCTTTGTAATTGTTTTAAGCAACAATTACAATAAGAGTATCTCATCATGAGGACGACGAGGTACCCTGTTGTTAAACGTATAACACAGGGTCCGAAAAACAAGGAGGAAGTATGAAAAACATGAAAAAATTAGCAATTTGCGCCGTTGCCTTGTGTGCTGTCACGCCACTTTTTGCGGGTATGTGGTGGACGGACCATCAGCCATCTCAAAAAGCGCAAAAAAAACTTGTAGACCAAATGCTCTCCTATTTAAATCAAGAGAAAGCAAAAGACATGGAAAAGGTGTTTGCAGCCATCCCGGACTGTAACAGTTTGAAGAAAACGTACAAAGAGAATCAGCTCCCTACTGTATGTCGAACTTCCTTTGACCCATTGGAACCATATACAATTGAAACAGAATCCGTTTTGGATCCTGGGCACTATAAACCAGGTGTTCCGGTTGCCACGGTTGACCCTATAGGAGCTTTTAGATCGGCGGCAACAAAGTATTTTGCCTTAAAGAAAAATTCCAAGTATATGGACTACAATAAAATGCAAAAGTTCTACGAAAACTATAGGTACACTTGGGCAGGGCGGCAATTAAAAGAGTGGGCAACATATCAGTATGAATCTTACGCCATGACCGCTTTTGTACTCAAAGCCGTTTTACCCAATATAGTCCCCGAGAAAAACGATATATGGCCCGATAGATTTCTTGAAACGGTTGCCCGGCAGATGCACGACTGGGGCAAAATGAGAATGCCACAATGGTGGGAAGAAGCCACTAAAGTTTATAACGACAAAGCCACTTTCTACCAAGTTAAATGGAATCTTTTTAGCGCTATGATGCTTTATGATTTCAGCGGAAACCCCACTCTAAAAATGGATTGGCTTATGAGTACTAAATTTTGGAAAAATTTTGCCATAACGCCGATTTCTCCTAATGCAAACGTTCCGGCAAAAGAAGCAAGGAAAATTCGGGATGCAGTTAAATCTGTATACAAAGACTGCAAAGCGTGGGATAAACAACGCAAAGAGAACGCGCGCTTTACTCACTCGCCCAAACCACTCGACCTAGATTGTGGCAAAATACTCCTAAATGCCAAAAATTACGGTTATTATGGTAACTCTGCCAAAGTAGCCACCCAAAAAACGAAACAAAAATTGCAACAGACAAAAAAGAAATAAATCTTAACCTAACGAATGAACTGATAATTCCGCCCTCTGTTAAAAGTGCAGAGGGCGGTTTTTATTTCAAATTAATTTATAATTTACAGCCGTTGGTTTAAGCGGTCCACCAACGTTTTTAAGAAAAACAATTGTACTGCGGAAAGCGGCTGGCGCGCACACGCGTGGCGCAAAAATGCTTTGCGTTGCGTTAAAGATAAATCATTGCGTAAATCGGTTTTTTCGCAAAGTTTCTCTACCGACGTTAAAAACATCTCCCGCTGTGCATCCGTAGGTTGGTCATCGGGCATGTGTACGGTACGCAAGGGCGTAAAATTGCTTTGGCGTGAAAGTTCGTAACACGTCAAAATAACGGCTTGCGCCAAATTGATAGAGGGTTGTTTTGCCACCGTGGGAATATTCAAAATAGCGTCACAACGCTCGATGTCTTCATTACTAAGGCCTGTTTTTTCGTTACCAAATACGAGGGCTACTTTTTGGGTAGGCAATTTCTTAAGACGTTCATTTAAGTGAGGAAGTGTGATAACTTCTTGTACCACCCCGCGGTTACGTAGTGCCGTGGCCGCTAATGAAAACGTAGTGTCGTGCAATGCTTCATCCAAACTGTCCAGTTGCCGGGCATTTTTCATAATGTCACCGGCACCTACGGCGCTGGTTGCCTCACGCCAAACGGGGGCAAACGGCTCCACTACGCGCAAATCCGCAAGGCCGAAATTAGCCATCGCACGTGCACAGGCCCCTATGTTATTGGGGTCACGCGGGCGAACGAGTACAACGCAAAAATTGCTCATTTTGTGATTGCCTCGCCGATACTTTCGGCTAACGTGGGATGCGCAAAAACCACTTCCGCTAGTTGCGTGCGCGTCATTTTTGCACACAATGCGGTGCTTAATACGTGCACCAATTCGGTGGCTTGCGCCCCTACCAAAATACCACCCAACACTTCTTCCGTTTGGGTGTGGCTGAAAATTTCAAAAAATCCGGTCGTTTGGTCTTGCGCTGCGGCGCGACCGTTACCGAGTAAAAACGATTTGTGACTTTTAAAAGGAATTTGCTGTTCTTGGAGTTGCGCGCGCGTAAACCCCACGGAAGCAATTTCCGGTGTGGTATAAATGGCACGCGGCACGCGTTCATTATGATATTGTGCGGGCACCCCGCATACGTTAGTGGCGGCTACTTGCCCCTGGCGCGTTGCGGCATGCGCCAACGGACAAAGTCCGTTCACATCTCCTACCGCATAAATGTTGTTCTTTAGTTGTAAGGTGTGCGGATTCACTTGCACCCCGTGGCGCGTGGATGTAACACCGATTGTTTCCAACCCTAAACCGGATGTGTTGGGAACGCGCCCGATGGCGGCCAATACCGCATCCACGGTTCGTTTTGTTCCGTCAGAAATCGTCAAAGCAAAGCAGCCGTCTTGGCGTGCAATTTCACGCACACTTACCCCGGTATGAAGGTGTACACCGCGTTTAGTAAATACCTGTGTTAATGTACGCGAAGCGTTTTCATCTTCCTGTGGCAAAATGCGTGCTTGCAATTCGATAAGATGTACTTCCACCCCCAGGGCGTTCATACAATCGGCCATTTCACAACCGATGACTCCCCCTCCCACGATAGCCAATGTGCGGGGTAGCGTGGGCATCGTGAAAAAATTGGAATTATCGTAGATCTGTCCTTTCCACGCATCCAGCGGGGAAGGCAAAAACGCTTCAGACCCGGTTGCTAAAATGATTCCATCCGCCGATAATGTTTGCATTTCACCCGAAGGCAAACGAACCGCTACCGTATGTTCATCCGTTAATCGCCCTTCTCCTGTTATAACGGTAACCCCGGCTTTTTTCAGTAAGAAAGAAATTCCTTGTGATAATTTTTGAGTAGTATTTTGCTGGGCTTTTTTTATTTTTTCAAAATCGGGTGTACCGGTAAAACCTTCCGCACACGCCGTTTGATAACGATGGGCTTGATATAAAAAAGATTTGGAAGGAATACAACCGCAGTTTAAACATACACCGCCTAACTTTCCTTTTTCCACCAATGTAACGTGCGCTCCCAGGGCAGCAGCTTTCAATGCCGCCGGATAACCGCCCGGACCACCGCCAATTACTACAATTTTTTTCATAATAGACCTCTTACTGAAATATATACCTATTGTACCATTAAAAACGGTATAATAGAGACAATTAGACCATATCCAAACCAACAGCAGGGAACGGCAAAAAGGACTTATGACTCAAAAGAAAACAGTTTCGCATGAAGGACACCGCAAACGGTTGCGCGAGAAGTTTATTACCTCCGGTTTGGAGCCGTTTTTGGATCACGAGGTTCTGGAGTTATTGCTAACCTATATTATCCCCCGTAAAGACACCAAGCCCTTGGCGTGGGCATTGCTTAAAAAATTCCGCTCTTTATCGGCAGTATTAGATGCCTCACCCCAACAATTAGCGGAAGTGCCCGGCATAGGGGAAAATTCCGTTTATTTTCTAAAACTGATTCGCGCCCTTTTCAAGCGTTACTCATTCGGAACGGTCCGCAAAAATATCGAAGTACGCTCCCCGCAACAAATTATTGATTACTGCAAAGCGTCTCTGGCTGGCAAACAAGAAGAATGTGTAGAAATTATTTTTCTTTCCGTACGCAACACAATTATCGGCACACAAACCTTGTCTTCCGGATTAATTGACCGTGTGGTTGTTTCTCCTCGTAAAATTGTGGAAAGTGCGTTAACCGCAAAAGCATCTGCCATTATCCTGGTACACAATCATCCTTCCGGAGATGCCGCCCCTTCCGAGCAAGATTTGGAATTTACCCAGCAAACCATCGCAGCCGCACGGCTGTTCAACATCGCAGTTCACGACCACATTATTATTGGAAAAAATACTTATTACAGCATGCGCCAACACGGTAAATGTTAATTTTCCCGCGCGAATGTATAAGCCATCACCCGTTTGGCTCCGGCTTGACGTAACGCAATAGCGCACCCTTCTAACGTTGCACCGGTAGTAGCCACATCATCTATCAGCAGAACGATTTTATTATGTACGTCTTCCGGCCGCACACACGCAAAAGCGCCTGTCATATTTTCAAGCCGTCCTTTGCGGTCTAATTTAGTTTGGCTTTGCGTATCACGTGTGCGAACCAGACAAGTAGTATTACATGAGAGCGGTATTTCTTTGGCAAAAGCACGGGCCAATAGTTCACTTTGATTATAGCCGCGTTTTCGGGTACGGGAGGGATAAAGAGGAACAGGGATAACGACTTCCGCCCCGGCTAATTCCGGTAAATACGAATACCGTTGGGCCATCAAGTGCCCCATGTAGTTGGCCACATAGTCGGCCCCTTTATACTTCAGCGCATGCACCAAAGCACGCGAAGAAGTATTAAACACAAACGAAGAACGGATAACTTTACACTTATATTTCTGTTCTTTGCTGCCGCGGCACGCAAAACAATGCGCCCCTCCCGACGGGAGGACCACGCCGCACCGTTGGCAAATCAGCGGGCCCGGAGTTAACAATTGGGCCTGACAGGAGGAGCACAGCAGGGCGGTTTCTTGACTGGGCAAATCCGTATTACACGCGAAACAAACCCGCGGAAAAAAGAAATGAGCCACCCACCGGCCGGCAGATATAAGAAAACGAGATAACTTAGAATTGGACGGTAACATTGGCAGCCACATTATACGCGGTGTAATCTTCGGATTCGACGTAAGCATGCTGCAACATCGTCAGCCCGCCCGAAAGCGTAAAGCGCATATTTTGTGAAAATTCGTAATCTAACGCCGAAGTCACATCAAATAACTGGTAATTTTCTTTTACCGCCACCGGCGATTTTTTATGCGTATAAGTAAACGTCGTGTTCCAAATTACACGGTTGGTTGTTTTGTACACTTTATTGAAAAGAGGTAGTTTGAAGCCACGAGGTATATTGAAATCCCAACGCAGGTTTAAACTGGGGGTCCAGGCGGTGCTGTCTTCACTCATTTGTCCCAAAGCAACGCTCTTCTGATGGGAGGAATACAAAATTTTGGGAGTTACGCGCAGGGACTTCACATAGAAAGAGGTTTGGGCAGAAAGGTCATCATTTTTAACGCGTTCCAAACCGGCATTGGCACGCAAATCTGTTTTATCAATATCTTGGTGCGTATAGTTGAATACCGTATCGAAATAATTAAATAACCGCAGCCGCAAATCCCCGCCGTACTGGGTATTTTGCAGGGTATCTGACCCGATATTAGTTTGGTCGATTTGACTGTAGCGCAATTTTAAATTGGAAGAACTCAGCCAACGCCCCGCGTGCAACATCTTTTCAAAATCGGAAATAGAAACGGTTACATCCGGCAAAGTACGGCTCGTGGAATCATATATGGTTCCCGTTTGATCGTTATTTTGCATAGTTTTGGAAAAGTTGTTAATAATCGAAAGCGTTTTAAGCGGCGCGGCTGCCCCACGTAAATCATATTGCGAAAACGGATTCCATCTTTGGGTGGACGTTATCGTATCCCGTAAAATCAAACTGCGGCGGTACCCGAACGTTCCCACACCGCCCAGCGAATCCCGAATCCATAAGGCCTTGCGGGAATCAAAACCACTGTCTACATCCAGCCATGAATCCGCATCCTGGATACGGTAACTGGACGAAATAACCAACGTATTAAATAGTTTGCTGTTGGGCATAATTTCGTTACCGTTCAGCGTAAGCGACAAACCGCCGTCCGCATTGCGGTTGACAGTTTTGACGTCCCCGATACCAAACGTATGTTTACCGTCCGCACTTGTTTTTTCATTTAGGTTATTCGTTTCCACCGTACTGATGTTATAGCTCAAAGAAGGAGCCAACCACTTGGAAATTTTCCATGTGGAGTTAAACCCCGTAGATTGTGACATGGCCTTCGGATAATGTACTTCAAAACTGGAAGTTGTATCCAAATGTGTACGCTCTTCCTTACTCTTCGTCAAATTATAGTTGGGCGTAAATTGAAATTTACTGCTGGGTTGGAAGGTGGCTTTCATATTAATTTTTTGTGTATTTTCTTGCGTGTCGTAATATGTATCCGCTTCCAAATGGCGTGCACGATCGTATGAAATGTCAGAATCAATCAAATGATAACCCGCTACAATGTTTTTAAAACTGCCGACAGTATGATTGAGCGTAACACCGTAACTGCGGGAACTATCTTGCCGTTGCATTAACTGATAATCGGTTTTGTTTTGCGTATATTCCAAACCGATTTTAGGGTAGTTATCTTTTACAAAATCGCCGCGCACCACAGCCCGTTCCCGTTTCACTTCCCCTTTATCCAACAAACTAACCGTATTGTAATCCGTCGTATCCGTTACCAAGGGAGTCGTTATACTGGAACGGGTTAAGTTGGCTTGCATCGGAAATTCCTTGATACGGTTAATTTTTAAATAATATTCTTCTTCCGTGCTTTCTTGTTGTTTGGAAACGGAAAGCGGCGTTTCGAAATTGCTGTCTTTGTGGATATATTTGGCCCCCGCGCTGCCCCATTCATTTAGTTTCAGATCCACCTGCCCTTTGTAGGCATCCCCTTCCTGTTTGATAGCATCCGCCAAGTGAAGCACATTGAGCCAAACGGCCCCTTCACTGCCGGAAGTCCCTTCTTGTTTTTGCACACCGGCCAATACCAAACTGATTTCTCGGAAATTTAAAATGCCGTTTGGTGCCCGGACAGATTCCACCCGTACGTTATACTCCGCATCTGAATTATTCTCCAACGTATCGGCAATTCCGTCCCCATTTGTATCTACCATCCGTAACGCAATAAGACGCCAACCGGTAAAATTAGTTGGCACAATAACTTTATCGTAATTGGTCTCCGTTCCTAATTTGAGGAAAAATTCCGTACCGTCTTGGTTGAGCGGTTCCCCCGTGGCAGGTTGCACAGCCCCGTGTAACAAGAAACGTATTTCCCGGTGCTGGCTGAAATCCATACTGGCAAAATTACGGTTGGCGTAACATTCCCCCTCCGGGCAATCGGCCGCAAAAGAAGCACTGGCTGTATTGAATTTTAAGCTCAAGGCCTGATCTAATGCATTGGAAGAATCCGTCGCATGTTTGTAATTCTGCAAGGAACCATACAAGTAATTAAACACGCGCTGCCCGTCGCCGGTAGTATCATTAAAAATCGGCTCATAGGTGTTATTATCCACGTTGTTAATGCCGGAAATAGAAAACACGCCCGGATTTTCGGTATTGGGATTCCACGAAGTACCGGAAAGAGAAATATTGGCAATTTTGATACGCCCCTTTAATTTGCCGCCTTTTTTAAGCGTGATACGCAAGTGGCGTACCGAGGTCCATTCCTCTTTATCTACAAACGTAACCGGCATAGAATATGTCTGCCAAGAAGGATTATTGGCCAAACTGCCACTTAAACCGGGTATTTCACTCCCCGCAAAACCGAAATTACCGTCTACCGGTATGTTTTCATCGTCAAATTTTCCGTTGCCGTTTAAATCTTGCGTATCGATACGACCGTTAGGTTGAGATTCATAATTAAACGTGTTATGCACAAAGGGGTTATAACGCTCCTGCGTGCCGTCCGGATTAGTATAAAGCCAACCGATATCCTCGTTGGGAGCTAAATTATTACGGCAATTTACATCTTCCGTTTTGGGTACGTGGGTTCCGCAAGCCGTATCCATTCCGCCGGAACTGTCCGAATCTTCGTTGATATTACCAAACGTAAAATTAACCTGCGGGCCGTCCTCTTCCCCTAAAATCGTCAATTCAAAAGACGTTTTTTCCGACAAATCAATCCCGGTCTGACTTAGCGGATACACAATAGAAACCTCATCCGTTCCGTACGCTTCTCCTTGTGTAAAGTCATAATCCAACACCAATACAGGTTGTTTGTCATTGTAATTGGCAATGGAATTAGGGTTAATTTCCAAAGAGGGCAAATCCTCACTGTCCCAACGAATAGCACTCAAAAAATTAGGACGGGCATTGGGGTTGGCCGCGATTTGCCAATCTCTAAATATGTGGGAACCGGCTACTTGCTCGTTGGTATCGTTCATACTGTCTATCATCGCGTAGCCATACAAGTTTTGGCGTTTCTCGCTATGGGCTCCTTCCACACTGAAATCCATAGAAAGCGGTGCTGCCAATTTAATATCTTTCCCGTTGATGTCGGCCCCATATACCAATAAATCTTTAGAATATTGCCCCACTTGCGGAACGGTAGCGGGCTTTTCCCCCCCTTCCCGAATCACGGAAACCCCCGCCATTACTTTTTCAAACAATCTATAATCCAACCGCCCGCCGACAACGGACGTGTTGCTGTTATTCCCGATTGTAGTATCGTAGGTAATATCAATAACGGAATTTTCGGTTAGCTGCTCACCTTTGTAAAAAGTAATAAATCCTGAAGTGTAATCAATATAATAATCATTGTTACGCGTCAAAGAAACGCCGTTAAGTTTGACGTTTTCGGACTGGACCACAATCCCCGCTTCGATAAAGTACGTTTTCACCGTACTTTCATACTGGATTTTAAATGCCTGGTTTTTTGAAGATGTGGGAGTCGGGCCATACACTCCGCTATCATCCAAGCGGTAAGCAAGATTAAAAACACCGTCATCAAAATCCACATTCACGTATGTTGGATAGATGAAATACGGATTAGTAACTGCTTGACCGTTGGCATCCAGCAGCTGCAAAATAAAATTACCTTTGCCGTTGTCTTGTGTAATTTTTTGTGCCCCGATACTGTAAAAAGTTTTCAGCTCTAATTTATTGGCTGTTTCCGTAATGGAAGAAGTAACCGGCGTATCGTTGGCCGTTTTGATAAATTTAATGGTATTGGCATCGTGCAAATCACTCAAGCGCTGTCCATTCGTTCCCACGTAATCTACGGCCAACACACTGGCCGCCGAAAGCGCACGTTTGAACGTGATGTATCCTTTCGTATAGTCCACGGTATAATCTACCCCGCGGGTTAACAGTTGCCACTTGGCTTCATAAGTACCTCCCCCCAAATAATCCGTAGCCGTTTTGTAAACGGGGACATAATCCGAAGAGGTCGTATTGCTATCCAAATAAATTTCTTCCGTGCCCGGGGAAATCGCACCGATTTCATTACTCCACTCGCCGTTGGCCGTGGGATCTATCGAAGGCACAATAGTGCCGTCTTCTTTAATAGTAGCCCGCACATTACCGCCAAACGTCAAATCATAGTAAGTGCGACGTTTGTAAGAAATATCTTCCAATGTAACAATTTCCGCCACACTGGAACCGACAAACCGTTTTTGCTTGCTGGACCCTTTTGTCTGCGACCCGATAACGTACAAATTGGCATTTTTATGCTGCAGGTGCATCTTGGCCCCGAAAAGTTGTTTGTTGTAAGTAATAAATTCAGTACCGGGTAGTGACAAATTGATATCCCCGAATTCAGCCAGTTGCACTACTTCTCCCGGTTTTCCGCGGTACGCTACCGATAACGTCTTCTCATCTTCCCGTTTGTCATCATAATCAATATCCACAAACACGCGGTCCAGAATTTTCCCCTGCATTTTTAGTTGCAATTGCTGGTCCATTTGTAAACTGTGCGCATTGCGGTCCGCAACAGTGCTGTTGGGATCACTTTTATAACGTTTCCCAGCTAGTTTCAAACCCAACACATACCGCCCAGTCAAAGCAACACTGGTTCCGTACAACGGTAAGGAAAGGGTGGGATTGAGTAGCGTTAAATCCGGGATGGGTTCCGGCGCTTTATCCAGTTCGTAGGAACCCTCTACAGAGGTAACCGCTTGCCGCCAGAATTCGTTGGAATAATGCAACAGGTTTGCATCGTCCGGAGGATCTTCCAAGAGGAGTGCCGCTTCCCGTTTGGCCGCTTGTTCCTCTTCAAAAATGCTGTATTCGTCTTTATCCACTAAGCTGTACGGCAACGTCTGCGCGGCCAAAGGCGCGTAGGTAAATTCCAACAGGAGTATGCACGCAAGCGCAAGACGGCTTAGTTTCATAAAAAGTGAAAAAACCTCATTTTTTTATTTTATAAAATTTCCTTCTATTTGAAAGAGAAAAAAGAACTTTTCCTACCGTCACAAATCATATTTTGATAAAATGACGTTATATGCGCATCGGAATTTTCAATAAATACATCGCCAAAAGCTGGGCCATCTTTTTTTCCGGTATCCTCGGCATCTTAACGCTTGTCATTTTTATGAACAATTTTATCCGCGTCGTGCGTATGGCCATGCGTTTTGGCACCAGCTGGGGATGGATTGCCATGACATTGTTAAACATGTTGCCCGATGTAATCGGGCTTAGCGCCCCGATGGCATTCCAAATTTCTATCTTATTTACACTTTCTACCATGAGCGAACAAGGCGAATTAATTGCATTGCGGGCAGCGGGATTTTCTTTTAAAGCCATCGTCAAACCGTTGTTTGTTTGCGCATTGATTTTATCCGGGTTGCTCTTTGTTTGCAATAACTGGCTGACCCCTCACTGTTTTAAACGGGTGTTAAATCTGCGTCAAGAAGCCCGCAGCAAAATTTCCAAAATCAATTTAGAACCCAACACCCTTTTAGATTTGGGGGAATGGCAACTTTACATCGAAGAATTGGATGGCTCCACCAATCAAGCAAAAAAAATTCAACTGCTCAAGAAAGAAGATTCCGGGGCACTGAGCACCAAAGTTAATGCCTCTTACGGAAAAGTAACCCTAACAAAAACCGCCATCGGACTCCACTTAAAGGACGGGCAAATGCAACGCTTGGACGATAAAGACCCCACGTCTTTTATCGCCGCCAATTTTAAAGAATACACCATGAATATTCCTCTAACGCGTGAAAGCCAACGTGAAAAACGCGCCAGCGAAATGGGAACACCGCGGCTTATCCGTTATATTTACAAGACCCCTCTGGAACCGCGTACCCAAAACGAATTTAAGACAGAAGTCAGTTTGCGCAATGTGCTGGCTATTGCCCCCTTGATACTGTTGCTCATCAGCTGCCCGATTGGATTTTCTCTTGGGAAACGTACCAACAAAGGTTGGGGTATGCTGTTTAGTGTAATCATTATCGTAACATTCTATGGTATCGGGGCAGCCGGACTGACTTTGGGGAAAAAGTATGCACTACTTTCTTATTGGGCTCCATGGTTACCTATCTTTATCGGCCTATTGTTGGCCCGTTATTTATGGAAAAAGAGGTTGAATAGCTAATGCGTTTGTATGGTTATATCGCCCGTAAATTTTGGGCTCCTTTCTTTTTTGCACTGGGGATTTTTACTACTCTGGTACTGTTGGGTGACGTTTTTGAAAAAATGAAAAAAATGAGCAACGGTGTAACAACGTTGTGGGACGTGCTGTCTTACAGTATCTTAACGGTGCCTAATTGGTTAGCTACCATTATACCGGTGGCTTGTTTGTTAGGGGCTATCTTCGTAATCTCCGAAATGGTTTCAAACGGCGAGTGGACCGCTTGCGTTGCGGGAGGGTTCTCCCCCAAACAGTTGTTTAACCCTATCATTGCCTGTGTGTTATTGGTAGTAACAGTCACACTGCTGGCACAAGAATTTTTCATTCCGTCCATCAATATTAAAGCCGATGAAATTTATCACACCCGCGTAAAACGATCGGAGGAAACTTTCAACCCCCATGCGGAAGAAAACGTCTTAATCAAAACATCTCCCAACCAAATGCTTTTTGCTAAAGAAGTGGATATGTCCACCAAAATCATGAACAAAGTGGCAGTAGATACCTACGATAATGCGTGGAACATTGCACACCAGATTGTAGCGGACAAAATGACTTGGGATGAAGAGAAACAAGCGTGGATTTTTTCCAACGGAATCGAACGCACTTACCTCAACCCACTCAATACGACCGAGACCCATTTTGAGCAAGAAGTTTCCAATATTGAACTGAATCCGCAACAAATGTCCATTAGCAAAACCGAAGATGATTTGCTCAGCATCCGGGAACTAACCAAACGCATCCGTTTTTATAAACAAAGCGGATTATCACACTATGCTACCGAAACCGTGCGCCAATCCAAATTGGCCGCACCGCTCGTCACGCTCATCATGTGTTTACTGGGCATGCCCTTCGCTATCAGTACGCGGCGCAAGAGCAAGCTTGTCAATATTTTGATGTCGATTGTAATTGCCTTCTTATTTTGGTGGTTTATTTCCATGTGTACTTCTATCGGTGAAAACGGGCTGATAAACCCCTTTCTGGCCGGTTGGGGACCCGTACTATTGTTTGGCGCTGTACTGGTGGTAGAGTTTAAGTATTTACGTATGTAACGGTTTTTGATATCATAACACAAAAAAAGCGTGCCTGTGGGCACGCTTTTTAAATTGTTTTTCCTTCAGATTTCCAAACGACGCACCGCCGAAAGTAGGTCATCGGTGTCAAACGGTTTGTAGAGCACGCCGTCCGCTCCGCGTTTTTGGGCTTGTTCCAAAATATCGTCTTTGCGCAATCCCGTTACCATCAATACTTTAAGGGAAGGATAACGGGCTTTTAAATCCGTCAGAATATCCAAGCCGTTCTCCGTGGGGAAGAACACATCCAACAACACCACATTTACATCTTTGCCGGGTAATTGTTCAAACAATTCTTTCGACCCATCTGCCTCTACCGGCACTTCATAGCCGGAGGATTCCAACACATTTTTAATGGCGGAACGCAAAATTACCGAATCGTCTACAAGGGCGAATTTTAACATAATTTATTTTTGACAAAAGGAAGCGGCCGTTTTTTCTCCCAAATCCAATAAGGCCAATGTATCTTTTTTGGTAGCCGTTTCCGCATAAATGCGCAGCAGCGGTTCCGTGCCCGAAGGACGAATGAGCAACCATTCGTCATTATCCAAAATTACTTTCAACCCATCAAAAGTAAGCATTTCTTCTACTTTGTGCCCGTTAATTTTCTTGGGCATTTTTTTGCGCAACTTTTCCGATAATACATTTTTATCTAAAGATTTCGCCAGCGCAATATCGCGGCGCATGTAAACCGAAGTACCATATTCCTTGGATAAATCCGCATACAACTCACTGGCTTTTTTACCGGTGGCGGCCATAATTTCAATAAAGGCCAGCGCCAGTGTTAAACCGTCGCGGTCAGGTAAATTACCTTTCCACGCAAACCCGCCGGATTCTTCCACGCCAAAGGCCACATCGTCTAAGTTCATCCGCTCGGCAACGTGCTTAAAGCCAACATTTACTTCTTCAAAATGTAAACCGAATTTGCGAGCAATACGTTTGAGCAAATAACCCATGGAAACGGTCTGCACAATATGACCGTCCAATTTTTTATGTTTAATTAGATAGTCGCACACCACACCGGCTACTTGGCACGGAGTCCAATAGGTTCCTTTTTCATCTACCAAGGCCACCCGATCTCCATCGCCGTCAAAAGCAATCCCCAACGCGGCTTTTTTAGCCACTACGGTTTTTTTAAGTTCACTTAAATTTTTCTCTACCGGTTCGGGTTGAACCCCGCCAAAAGTAGGGTCGTGCTCTTCATGCAGGGCAATCACTTGTTTAGACGGCAAGAAATGTTCCACATATCCGGCCGCCGCACCATACATGTAATCCACCACCACTTTTCCTTTAAAATTTTTTAGTTTTTTGGAAATAGAGTGAGATTCTACATATTTAAAATAAAGGTCTGTTAAATCTTTCTGCTCCGGCTGATAACCATATAATTTCAGCACAGAGTTTTGGCCCAGGAGGGCTTCGATGTCCTTGGTCACACGGGCCGGAGCGGCGCCCCCGTTGATTTTAATCTTAATTCCGTTAAAATGCGAAGGATTATGGCTGGCCGTTACAATAATGCTCATCCAAAATTTATTCAAGCTAAGACAGGCAGCCACCGGCGAAGTAACCGGTACAGAAGAAAGGGTTACATCAATTTTATTGGAGCGAAAAATATGCGCAATATGCTCGGCAAATTGATCCGACATAAAACGACGGTCAAACCCTACAAAAATTTTAGGCATTTTTCCTTTTTCGTCGCTGGGGGCATTTTCGTTGATATAATCAGCCAACGCTTGGGCCATACGGTGCACATTGTCAAACGTAAAATCCCAGGCAATAATCCCTCTCCAGCCGTCCGTACCAAATTTCAATTCTGCTGCCATAGTTTCTCCTTATAAAAGGTAAATTGTAAATCTTCATCCTTTTTTACAAAAAGTGGAGGTGGGGGGATTCGCACCCCCGTCCGAACATCTTTTCCTCTCAGGCACTACAAGTTTAGTCTTGCTGTGTACCGCAAACTAAGCGCAAGACAGCATGTTTGCGGGTGGTTCGTGTGTCTTAAGCAAGAACGGACGAACCGCGCCCCTCTTGCCGCATTCCATGGTTTGACTGCGACCCTTTTGCGCATGGAAAACACAAAAGGCGCAGTGGACTAAGCGTTAGCCCAGGCAACTTGATTGTTGTTGCTTATTTTT
>JAEEGL011067629.1_pt1 | contig 68134 bp, 70 predicted proteins | sample 9134231 | NCBI WGS metagenome assembly JAEEGL01 (sample SAMN16246548, study PRJNA631951) | gut metagenome | biome: gut microbiome; feature: rumen; material: fiber-attached | host: Bos | place: Iran: Karaj | collected 2018-10 | reverse complement strand
TTGGTTTCAGCCTCAGTGATGAGACTGCGGAGTCTTTTTATTTGTTTTTCTGGTAATTCAGACATCTCCTCGCATTCCTGTCTAAAATATAGTATTAATATTATATTATATCTGAATTACTTTCATGTCAAGGATTTTGGAACAAAGTTTTCCACCACAAAAACGGCGGTGAGGACAAAAGTGTTGTAAAAAATACATTATTCGTTTTTGTATAACCCTGTGTGGCGGCCGCCGTCGTAGAGCATGGTTGGAATGCCTTTGACGTGGATGTCTTTTTCGACGGATTCGCGGTTTTTCTGCATAGTGGCAGTGACTTCTTCGGAATTCATGCCCTCGTGAATGGATTTTAGCTGGTCGTCGGTGGCGCCGGCGGCTTTGGACCACTCGTCTAGGACTGAGAGGGCTTTTTCTTTGTCGTAATCTTCGTTGAAGCGGTTTTGATAAAGGGCGCCGTCCTCGTCTTTGCCGGTGAAGATTTTGTCGATGATAACTGGAGCGAGTTCTGGGTTGATCTTGGCAGAGGAGTAGACGTATCTCACGATGTTTTCAGAATTCTTGAATTTGAATTCATTATTAGCATCTTGAATCGCAAAGACGACTAGGCGAACGTTGTATTTCTCAAAGAAGCCGGATTTCTTTTGGTTTTGATAAGACTTGAGACAGACGGAACAGCCTGGGTCGAGAATATCGACAGCGATCGGTGCGGATTCATTGCTGTTTTTGATTTCAATGTAGTCGAGGTTGAATTGGGTTGGTTCCCAGCTTCTGAATTTGTCTGGGATGGCACCAAAGATTTCGCCCCATTCGGTGAACCAACGGCCGGTAGCTTCAAAGATGTTCTTTGGTTCTTCTTCATCGATACTACATACTTCTGCGCCCAGTGAGCACGCTGCTGGCTTGGTGACATTGCAGGTGCCGAGCGTCCAGAGAGCCAAGAGCGATTTGATTGCAGTAGCAAGTGACCAGACGGTGATGGCGACGATAATTACGGAAATGACTTCCATCGTAACACTGAGCGGCTTGACCCAGTTTGGATGTTTGATAATAACTTTGGATAAAACAGTGTTTTTGACGTCTTCTTTGAAGCCGGTTTCGCATTTTTGGAGGCGGACCTTTTTCCAGACGCAGCCCCAGGCTTTTTTGAACATTTTCCAGTATTTCTTGCCGATGTCGCGTTTGAAGATTGAGAGAAAAGCGACAAAAACGCCAATAATAACCAAAATAATAAAAGCAGCTATACACACCATAATGTACCTAGTTTATCACGCTTTTACTTAAATGGCAAAAATCAGATTCTATTATGGATTATTTAAAAAAATATGTTATAATATTTATTAGAAGATTAGTTTGGGTCCTACTCTAGTTTATGATGGACTCATGTTGCATAGACCAAATTTTTGTACATTAGGAGGAAAAAATATGAAATTTTCAAAACTTAATGCTTCCCTTATGGGTAAGCGCGATTTTCGCGAATTAGTTAAGAGAATAAGATGGGAAACTGAACCCGACTTTTCTCGAAATAGTAGTTTTTCAAGAGACTTTATTGTCCTTGACGATAAAGTCTCTGAGACTATTCGTAGTAGCTACAGTTATACGGATAGTGAACGTCTGTTCACTTCGTATGCTGCTGACCAGTTGGTTATAGGAAGTAGCAACGTTATCAGACTTTTTGCGAGCGTCAATTACCAGACCAAAAGGTTCACTTTCGCTTCTAAGTTGATGAGCAGAGTTGACATGTCGAAGACGTTGATCGGTGATAACGAGAAGTATCTCGTTGTTTCGCCGAGATACATAACGGGCGCGGTTGCTCCGTATATTGGAGTTTATAAGCACCTAAGGTTATTAGGGAGATACATGTTTAGCCAGGTTAATAATTCTTTACCTGAAAGTGAACAGGTAAAAGATGCAACTGGCATTTTGTACTTCCCTGCCGGCGTTGTATTGAAATATCACTATAAGGATGCTAGTGGTGAACATAACGATATAATCAATATCAGGGCAATGATTCCGTTTAGCGACGGAATGTTGCTTACGACAAACAGCTCTTCTGATCTTAGGTTTGTTATTATGCCTTTAGAAGATATATACGAGGATCGAGCTGTGCCTCAGTCTGAAGCCGAGAAATACTTCGAAGATGATAACGGTTTCTATGATGAGGAATATTATGGTCGTTCAGACGCCACCGAAGAGGAAAGCTTGTGCTGGGGTGAAAAACCTCACTGGTCTCGTTTTGGCGAGAGTGATGATTAATTAAAGAATTTTTCTTCCAAAAAACCTGCCGGAATTTGGCAGGTTTTTTCATGGTTATTTGATGATTTTCCCGAGGGCTGACTTGATTTTTTCAATGTCTCCTGGACGGATATGGTAGCCGAGCGAGAAGCGGATGAGTGGTGGATACTTACAGACGTGGTCAAGATAATAATGAACACAGAAGTAACCAGTGCGAGCCATAATTCCCTCGCGGGAGAGGGCTTCGCCGAGCAAGTGCGAATCAATTCCATCGACATAGAATGACATGGTAGGATTCGGTTCTTTGTTGATGAGATGGACTTTGTCTGACGAGTTGAGGAAATCGAATAATTCTTCGGTGTTGTTTTTGAGGTTTTCGTGATCTTTCTTGGATAAGCCTTCGAGCCAGTCTATAGCGGCACCAAGGGCGACGATTTCACCCCAAGCCTGGAGTCCGGATTCAAATTTGGTGTAGCGATGTTCTGGATTCTCGGCGGAAAGCAGATAAGAATCGGCTTCGACGTCGTCGACCATACCACCACCAACAAAGCTAGTTTCGAGCTTATCTAGGAGGTCATTTCGCCAAACTATTACGCCAAGCGAAGGCGCGTAGAGTTTGTGGGCGGAAAAACAAATGGCGTCGGCTTCGGTTTTGTGCAAGATATCTGAGCTGTGGGCCATGGCCTGTGCGGCGTCGATGATGATGATGCCGCCTTTTTTGTGGACGGTTTTGATGAGTTCGTTGATGTTGAGCAATTTCCTACCGTCAAAGTTGCTGGCACAGTTGACGACGACTACTGCATCTTCAAAATCGTAATCATCTAGTGGAATGGAACCGTCGTCATTTCTCTTCATGATGATGCGTAGAATATTGCAACGCTTGGCAAAGGCCATGGTGGATAGAAATGGTGAGTTGTGTTCGATTTCGGAAGTTAGGACGGATTTAAATTCTGGCTTTAACTGGCTAAGGACAAGATTTAGGCCGTAAGTGGTATTTAGAGTAAACGAAACGGCGTAGTTTTTGGATTTGAGCTTAAGGAAGTCTAGGACCTTTTCGCGGGTTTTTTCGACTTTCTCGTCAGTGATGCGACCCCATTTATATTTTACGCGTTCACCGCAGGAATTATGTTCTTCGTAATACTTGGTAAGAGCCTCGATAACTGGGCGTGGGCGGAGAGATTGGCAGGCGCAGTCGAGGTAAATATCGTTTTTGCCTAAATAATCAAAATCATTCATGAGATTTATTATAACATTATATGAGCAAATATTGCTTTCCTAGACCCGCAGGCGCCTTCGCTACGCCTTCGGCGAGCGGGCCGCTCAGGCCAAGTCTTTATGGTCTAGGAAAGCAATACTTGCTCATATAAGCAACAAAAAACTCCCACGAGTGGGAGGTTTTTGCCAAATAGTCTATCAAGATGTTTATTAAGCGAGTTCGACAGTTGCGCCAGCTTCTTCGAGAGCTTTCTTCATAGCTTCAGCGTCAGCTTTTGCGACTTTTTCTTTGACGGTAGCAGGAGCACCATCGACGATAGCTTTAGCTTCGCCAAGACCAAGTCCGGTAGCTTCCTTAACAGCCTTAATAACGGCGATCTTTTGTGCACCAGCGTCCTTGAGGACGACGTCAAATTCAGATTTGCCTTCATCGGCAGCAGCACCACCGTCAGCAGCAACAGCAACAACAGCTGCAGCTGGCTCGATGCCATATTCGTCCTTAAGGACGGTTTTGAGTTCATTAACTTCGAGAACAGTCATGTTGACGAGTTCTTCGGCTAATTTTTTGATATCAGTAGCCATAACTTTTCCTTATCTTTTAATAATTAATATAAAATTGATTGCTTACTTTTGCTCGCGGTTTTCCAAACCAGAGACGATACCATTGATTCCAGAAAGGAGAGTATCGACAACTTGAGCGATGAGTTCGTTCTTGGTTGGGAGAGAGCCGAGTGCGACGACTTCGTCTTTGGAAAGGCTAGCGCCTTCACCATTAAAACCACCAACAAGTTCCATAGCTTCATGGGTCTTGGCGAATTTTGCAAGCACCTTGGCGGCGCTGAAATCTTCGTCAGTACCAATTGCGTAAAGAAGTTGGCCGGTGAGGCCGGTAGTTTCGGTGTCTTTGTAGGCTGCAATTTCTTTCATTGCAACTTTGACGAGACGGTTCTTAACAACCTTGATTTTAACATCGGACTCGCGTGCGAGTTTGCGGAGCTCTTGAAGTTCCTTAACGGTCAAACCTTGATATTTTGCATAGGCGACCATTTTGGAATCACTAAGAAGAGCGGTCAAATCAGCAACCAATGTAGCCTTTTTATCTTTTGAAATTGCCATAAAAAAGTTTCCTTTGGTTAAAATTTTTTGGTGTGGTTAGCGTCTTGTTAAATAACGTCACCAAATTAAACAAGAATTTTGCCTCGGTGGCATTATTAAAGGATTTCCTCGCCACTGTCTTTGGTAACTCCAATCATTATACCAGAAATCCTCTATTAATTCAAGAAGAATTTGTAGTTTTCTAAACTTAGAATTCCGCCGCGATAAAAAACACAACGGATTAGGCGGAATCTCGAAGAAATTACCAGTTTCTTCTCGATTTCGTAACCGTTGTATTTTTTAGCCGGGTAATTCTAAATGTCTTAGAAAGACTATCAAATTCTTCTTTAATTAGCGGAGGATTCCGAAGGCTGATTGAACTTGACCGTCTTCGACGCTAACGTTGGCTTCGATGTAGCCGCCTTTGCTGTCTACCCAGAAATAGCCATTGCGATATTCTGAGCGTTTGAAGAGTTTGCCTTCAGTGCCGAATTGCTTGACTAGATCTTTATATTTGACGTTTCCTGCTCTAATGTCGCTTTCTAAGCTCTTGTAGCCGGATAAATCAACGTTGGAATCTTTGTAGTTGCTCTTTTCGTATTCAACTTCAACGTCAAGGCTATATTCGCTTACATAATATTTAAGTTTGTCACCATTGGCATATTCCCAAACATAGCTACTAGTAGAACCTTCGTAAGCTGGTTCACCTTTGAGGCCGGTGATTTTGTCGATTTCGGCAACGGTGTAACCTTTATCGAGCTTCTCCATGCAATCAAAGGCATCTTTGCAGGAGCTAATTTTGCTACTGGAATTCTTAGAAGTTGAGCTACGATAGTAGTCTTCATCTTCGTCTTCTTCATCATCATCGTCGTCGTCAGATTCGAAGAGTTTGCTCCAATCAATGTCACTGTCGCTATCGCTATCGTTATCGTTATCGTCGTCTTTATAGTCATCATCGTCGTCAAAGAGGCTTCCCCAATCAAGGCTTGAGCCAGAGTCACTCTTTGAATCCTTTGAGTCATCGGTTTTGAAGATGCTATTTAATAAATCATCTACGGTCGGTTCTTTTGGTTTATTGTTGTTGATAAGGATAATTGCGACAACTGTACCGACAATTGCGATTGCGGCTACTGCACAGATGCTAACGATTAGTCCAGTGTGCGATTTCTTTGGTTCTGCTGGAGTAACTGGAGCCGCTGGTGCTGCTGGTGCAGGGGCTGGTGCTGCTGGCTCTGGGGTTACGGTTGGTGTTGCTTCTGGCGCTGGTGTTGGCGCCGGGTTTTCTTCTGGCATTTTTTACCTTTCTTTTATTAATCAATATGTTTTGTATTAGTGAATTGGAAGACTGCGCCGATCGCGGCGATGCCGATAAGGATTAGAGTATAAAAATCGTGTGAGATTGCGGTAGTGAGAGCAAAAATGGCTCCGGTTACTACTAATGCGCCAACTGCGGCGGTAACGATAATGGTGGCCGGTTTAATCATATTGACGGCGATTGCCCCCAGGATTACACCGATAATGGCGGCAATACAGACCGTTTCCCAGGATAATCCAAATTGATTAATCCCAATTGCGATGGTCGTAAAACAAACCAATAGCCCCACGCAGAGTTTTTCGATTGAGAAACCGAGTAGTGACAAGAGCAAACCACCGCAAATTGGTAGTAGGACCTGCCAAAAACTGGATTCAGCGATTGCTGGGAGATTAGAGTTTAATACTGGCATTAAGCGTTGCATAATCGAGTAACCGATTAGGAAAAACGCTAAGAAGACTACGAGTTTTTTGAGCCTGTAGCCAAAAAGACATACAAATGCGCCTAAAATTAGGGCTAGAACTACTTCGTAGGTTGCCATATTGTACATATTCATTTCTACTTCTAAATTCATGCTCGTGTTTCCTCCTTATGAATTTGATACGCAATATGCGTCTTTGTTTTCGAGTATATAGTAGAACACAATGCTCTTGCTCTGTTCTGTGCGTTCTATATCGTTGTTATCATTACATTTTGCATTATAGAAATAATAAATCGAATGATCGAGTTTGCTTGGTTTTTTGATTCCTTTTTCATTGCCTTTGCCCCAGCACGATTCTTCACTTTTGCATTCCCCGGCAAATTTAAACTGGTAATCAGTGCCATCTGGATCGGTCTTATAATCGTCGTCGATGTAGTTTTTTACAAAGAGTTTAAAATCATTTTCTGTTTTTGGTGCTTTTCGATTGTTTGCGATATAGCCTAATGATTGGCTAAGTATGAGAGCGAGATGATTACGTCGCTTAACGTCGTTGGCGGATTGCAGTATGTGGTCATTCTCGATATATTCGCTAATATCTTCTGGGTTATCGGAGACATGTTTGAAGGTTGCACTATATCCAAATTCGTCTTCTTTGTCACTAAGAGTCATTTTGTTTTCGTCGAACTCAATGTCTAGGGTTTTTTCTAGTCCCCAGATTTTCGCTTTGAGTGTTGTGCAAGTGACGGTATATTCAAATGTTTCTGTTTCGGTACCTTCCGATACAGCAATACCGGATCCGTTACTATCGAATGCGTAGGTATATTTATCCGCTGTCTTTGAAGTACTTTCCCATACGCCTACGATTTTTTGCTTATTACCGCAAGTTTCGTCGTCTTCAGGAATATCTGGAGAGACATTTGATGATGTATTGGAGTTGTTCGTTGAAGTTTTTTGTGGCTGTTTATTCATTAATAAAACCATTACGACTGCAGCAACAGCAATTATGCCGATAATTGCACAAAGAATGATAATAAGTGTTTTGTTGGATTTTTTGGCTGGTGCTGGTGTGGCTGGTGCTTGACTAACTGGAGCTGGCTGGGAAGGTTGTACTGGGGTTGGTTGTGGTTGTGTATGTGGTATTGGTGTTGGTTGTGGTGCCGGTTGCTCGTTTGGGGTAACCGGATTAATTGGTAAATTTGGATCCATTCTGTTCCTTACATAAAAATAGTAATTCTTATGTCTATTTTAGCATAAAAATAACGCCTCAATCAGGCGTTATTTTTAGAAATTTTTCAGCAATTAGTTGTAAAGGTTTTCAACTGATACTGATGGGCCCATGGTAGTAGTAATGAAGACTGACTTTACATAGGTACCTTTGAGAGAAGCTGGCTTCTGGCTCTTAAGGCTATCAAAGAAGACATTTGCGTTCTCAAGAAGCTTATCGGTGCCAAAGGAAACTTTGCCGAGTCCGATGTGGACGATAGCTTGTTTGTCGACGCGGTATTCAACTTTACCAGCCTTAGATTCCTTGACTGCTTTTTCGACATCCATGGTAACGGTGCCAGCCTTTGGATTTGGCATGAGGCCTTTTGGACCAAGGAGACGAGCGAATTTACCAAGCTTAGGCATGTAAGCTGGGGTAGAGATAAGAACGTCGAAATCGATGACGCCTTTCTCGAGTTGCTTCAAGAATTCTTCGTCTTCGGCAATATCAGCACCAGCAGCTTTGGCAGCTTTTGCTACATCAAGTGGAGCAAAGACGGCGACACGAACGGTCTTACCGTTGCCGTTTGGAAGTACGATGGTGGTGCGGATGTTTTGGTCAGCTTGGCGTGGATCAACACCGAGGCGGACGTGAGCTTCTACACTAGCATCAAATTTGACTGGGCTGGTCTTGATAGCGAGATCAAGAGCATCCTTGAGGCTATAGGCTTTGCCTTTTTCGACGAGCTTAGCGGCAGCTTGATAGTTCTTGCCACGGCGTTCAATACGTGGGCGGGTAACTGGCTTTGCGCCTTTTGGCTTCTCGGCAGCAGCTTTGTCTTCGGCGGCACGCTCAGCTTTGCGCTCTTGGCGTTCTTCTTCAGCCTTGACTTCTTCAATATGTTTTTTGGATTTTTTGCCGGATTTGGCAAATTTTTCTTCAGTTTCAGGAGTTTCGACAACTTCTTCAACTTGTTCGAGTTTGGCTTCTTCTTCAGCCATGAAAATCCTTTCTGTGGTAATAGCGGGTATTTCCCTTCCAACATGAATTAATAATGTGATTATTATAACAAATATTCCCTGTTTTGACAAGCGTTTTAGCAAGAAAAATGGGCCGGCGTTTGCCGACCCTGTCCAAGAGGTTTCGTCTCCCTAGTGGAGACACACTTAAATAGTGATAGCTGTTAAATAAAACTGTAAGTATTGTCTTTCAGATAGTCCGGAAGCGGAGCTTCTGCGGCAGCTTTCTTGTCTTTTGCGTTCTTGATAAGAACTTTTGCGTCTGCAATGAAAGCAGCAATACTATTGAAAACGTAGTTGAGTTTAAGATCTTCCGCAATTTCCAAGTATCTTTTGAGAGTCTCGTACGATAAACCTTTTAGTTCTCTTCTTAACTTTTCTCTACTTTCGAAGTCGTAGATATAGTTTCTCGGATACTCACGAAGCATGCGTTCGCTGACAACCTTTGGCTTTTTGAGTTTTAATGCCTCCTTCTCCTCCAAAAGGCGGCGATACTCACCAAGATAGCTGACGTACTTCTCGTGATAGTTGTCGTAGAGTGATAAAATCTCTTCAATCAACTTAGCGTTTTTATCTGGGATATTGCTCTCCCAGATGTTCCAGTTTTTAATTTGTGTCCCTGTCATATGACTTTTCCTCCTGTAATAAAATTTTCCGCCAAGGACAACGGAATTCCCTTATTTTAACACTTTTACTCTGTTATAGCAAGCATAAGCACAACAAAAAGACTCCCCGAAGGGAGTCTTTGTTGAATTCTTGATTAGTCAGCGACTTCTACGCCCATTGAACGAGCGGTGCCAGCGATAACCTTGATAGCGCCTTCGATGTCAACTGCGTTGAGTTGTTCTATCTTTTTGTTGGCGATTTCTTCGAGCTGAGCGCGAGTGATTTTACCAACTTTTTCAGCGTTTGGTTTTCCGGAGCCTTTTTCAATTTTGATAGCTTCGCGGATGAGGTCATCTACTGGTTGACCGAGACAAACCCAGTCAAAAGTGCGATCTTCGTAAACTTTGATATGGACAATAACGTTTTTGCCCATGAATTCTTTGGTCTTTTCGTTGAATGGATTAATGAAATCCATCATGTTAAGTCCCCATTGACCGAGGGTTGAACCAACCGGAGGTCCTGCAGTAGCTTTACCGCCAGGGATGCGCAACTTAAGGTTGCCAATAACTTTTTTTCCTGCCATTTTATAGCCCTATTTAATTAATAATTTAGAAGCATTTATGTAACGATTCTATTTTACCCGTAAATGCTATTTTTGTCAAGGTTAACGCTTGAAGAATGAGCCGAATGAGAATAAGGCGTCACTCTTGGTGGCTTGATCAATTGGTGGTACCATGACGCAGTTTGCGGTCTTAAAATCGATGTAGTTTAAGAAATTGCCAAACTTTAGCATGTCGATTCTTTGGTTTTCCTGAGCAATAGCCATGATTGGTTGTTGATAGGTTGGATAAACAAGTGCGACTGCTTGGGCAATAATGCTGATATCTTGGTTCTTTTTTGTGACATTATTGGTAATAGTGCTAATAATGTTTTGGCGACCAGCGGCGGTTGGATTATGTAGATAATCTACGATGGTTTGCGCATTGTTGGAGTTCCTAGAAGCGGAACTTGATAGCACGTGAACCGCTTGTGCGGCGCTGGTTGCTTGGAAGGCTGGGTTTTTATTAATGACTTTGGCGATTTCGTCAAAGATGAAGAATGAAGATGAATCTTCGCGGATAGCATTGTTAAGATATTCTTCTTCAAACTCTTCTGGTTTTTCTTTGACTGGGTTACCAAATTGTGATGGATAAAGAGAATCAATGTAGTCAACGAAGAGCTCTATTTCTCTGCTAGAGTTTTCACTGGCTTGCTTTTTGATTGATTCAACGTTGCTAAGTAAGATTTTGTCGCCATCTGGTCGATCGCGGTTGATTTGTTCGTATAAATCGTCGAGATTTTTGGAGATGGCACGTTTTTTGTCGTCCGTGTTTTCCAGAATAGCCTTTTTTAGGGTTAATTCTTGGGCGGCAAGTTGGTTATATTGGTCCATTGTGATAGTAATACCACTATCTAGTATGACCATGTTTGGGTCATCGATGATTCCCGAATTATCTATGTTTGAATTGTCCACCTTTACCTCCGGGTGCTTAAATTAGTTAAGTTGTTTGACTTGGAGAGCGTCGAGCTCGACTGGTGTTTCACGACCAAACATAGAAACCATAACTTTGAGTTTGCCTTTGGCGGCATCAATTTCGGCAACAGTTCCATCGAAGCCTTTGAATGGACCATCGTTGATGGAAACAACTTCGCCAATTTCGTATTTGACGGAGAACTTTGGATCTTCTACGCCCATACGTTTCTTGATTTTGGCGATTTCCTTTTCGGAAACTGGAGTTGGTTGAGTGCCAGTGCCAATAAAGCCAGTAACACCTGGGGTGTTGCGGATAATATACCAAGTTTCATCGGAGAGTTTCATCTCGACTAGTACGTAGCCTTGAAGAATCTTGCGGTCAACGATTTTGCGCTTTCCGTTTTTGATTTCGATTTGTTTTTCCTTTGGAACGATAGCTTCAAAAATCTTGTCGGCCATTTCGACAGAACCAACACGTTGGTTGATTGAGTCTGCGACCTTGTCTTCGTATCCGCTATAGGTGCTGATTGCATACCATGCGCGGGTGCTATCATAACGGTTTACTGCCATTGTTTTCTCCTTTATCCTAAGATTTGTTTAAATATAAATGAAAATAGCATGTCTAATAAGACAATGATAACCACGAAAATGGCGGTGTAGATAGCGACAGCAAGGACCATTTTCCAGGTTGCTTTGCGATTTGGCCAGCGAACTTGGCGAAGTTCGCGCCAGGAATCATGCAAATAGCGATGGAAATAGACGAATGGGCGGAAAAGAATAAATGGTTTTTTGCCCGAATTGATCTTTTCTTCGCGAAGTGCTTCCTTTTCGGCTTTTTTCGCAGCTTTTAATGCTTTTTTGTCTTCTTTTGAAACTTTTTTGTCTTTTAATACGACTTTTTTCCGAGTAATTACTGGCTCGTCTGAGCTTTTGTCTTTGTCGGAATCTTTTGAGTCATTGGCTTTAATTCTGGTAATTTTTGCCTTAGCCATTTAGCTCCTTCCATTAAAAAAAGTCTGATACCAGACTTGTCAATAGTATAGCAAAAGCAAGAGAAAATGTAAAGAACTAGTTCTTGGCATGTCTTTGTTTTCATGATTAAATATAAGCATGAAGGTCATACGAAAATTAGTTATTTTTGCCATGTTTTTGGTAGTGTTTTTACCAATGAATTGTGTGGCACGACAAGTTATTATTGAAACTCATATGGAAAATGCCATCATGGTGGATGTAGCAAGGCGCTATTATCCAGTTGACGAGTTGAAACAGTATATTGATGCGCTTGCGGAGTATGATAATGGTACTTTGCAGATTCATTTTACTGATGATGAAAATGTGGGTATTGAATGCGACTTTCTAGATCAAACTGTTGAAAATGCTACTCTGACTGATGGTGTTTATTATAATAATGCGAATGGTAAGCCATTCCTGTCTTTTGTGCAAGTTTCTGATTTAATGAGCTATGCGGCAGAGCGTGAGGTGCGTATTGTGCCGGAAATCGATATGCCGGCTCATATGAAGGGCTTCCTTGATCTTGCACGTTTAAAATTTGGTGATGATTATGTGCTTCAGCGTTATTCGTATGATGATATTGAGCACTCTGGCATTGGCTGGCAAAGCGGTGATGAAGCTGGTAACTTGGATATTTATTTGCCTCAAGGTAGGCAATTCGCCTACAATTTGCTTGATGAATATACGGAATTCTTTAGTGGTTTAGAGTATTTTCATATTGGCTTCGACGAATATACCTTGAGACCAGAGCTAAAAGTTGAATTCGCAAATGAGCTTTACGACTATGTTTCTAACAAAGGTTTTAAGGTGAGGATGTGGAGCGATGCGATTACAAAGGCTAATGTTGGTGATTTTAATAATAATTTCGAGATTACTTATTGGGGCTGGAAGCAGGCCGATATTACTGAGACGAATTATGCTACTGTGCCAGATCTACAGAATGCTGGATTTAAGGTGTTAATTACAAATAAGTATTATCTTTTCTTTGTGCCGACCATTACAAATACTACTGATGAAGTGCTAGCTGATAGAATTTCCAGGATTGAAAATAATTGGGATCTTACGGAATGGAATTATAATTTTGGTGGTACGTTGGAAAACCATGATAATATCTTAGGCGCAATGGTTTGTAACTGGGGTGAAGAGTCTGATGGCGTGCCTACTAATTTAATTACTAGTCATACGATTGATATGTATCGCGCGATGTTCCCGAAGGTAGATGTGTATCGTGAGACTATTGATATTCCGGACGAAGAACCAGAAGAAGAGCCAATTGAGGATTGGCTCGGTGTGCCAGATACTGGAATTGCGAAGTATTAATACCAGTATTTCTTTGGTAATTGCTCGGCGATGCGCATGTGGAAGTCGTAGTCGAAGCCGACGAGGCGATCTGGATTCTTCTTGTCGACATATTTTTCACGGATTTCCTTGGCCATGAATGGCTTGGCTGGGCAAAGGGTATATTTTTTGAAGAGATTGAGGCTGCGGCCGCCTTTCTTTGGTGGAATGACGCCAGTTGGGAGAAAATCACACTCTACATCGGTACCGTTGACGATTTTAACAGCAAGAACGGACATGGTTGGAATAATATCTTCTTTTTTGTCGAAAACATCTTTATTTTTGAAAACGGTGGACTGACGAGTGGCGCTTGGTGCAACAAAGATCATGCCTTGGGTATTTACGGTGTTGATTGAACGGGCGGTATAAACGTTGCGAAGATTTCTTTTGAGGTTACTAGTAACGTCAAAAAGCGGTGAATCTTCAGCAACTTGGAGCTTTTGCCAGGTGGATGGAGTGAGGGTCGGGGTGATAATGATGCCGATTTTGGCAAGATTGTCGTAATCTTTGGCGAGAGATTCGTACCATGGGAGATTGACTGGCCAGAGGACGGTTTTGTCTGGATAGAGAGTAAACTTGAGTGAAAGGATGCGTAGAACTTCGCCGAGGCTTGGATGATTGAATCCGATAACAAGGCCGCGACCGTCGGATTTTGGAAAAGCGGCGGCGTCGTATTCGACAGGGGCAATACGGCCAAGAGTGCGGGCGATTTTACTGCGAGCACGAGAGATGTTACGCATGTCTTTTTCAAGATCTTCGCGTGAGCGGTAGAAATATTTAAGAACGAGGTGGCAAATGCGGCCAATCGGAACCATTTCCTTGCGGAGCTTGTCGCCACCAAGGGAGTTCAAAAGAGAGTAATTTTCGTGATTAATCTTATCGATAATTTCTTCGGTCGAAAGAGTTTTGAGCTCTTTTACGGTAAAGGTTTTCTTTTTTGCCATACCGCCATTATAGCATTTTTATAAGATTCGTGTTATAATTCTGATAGTTTGGAGCGTCGCCAAGTGGTAAGGCAGTGGGTTCTGGTCCCACCATTCGAGGGTTCGAATCCTTCCGCTCCAGCCAAGAAAATAACCTTAGCGTCTGCTAAGGCTATTTTCTTTGTTGTAAACGAAGGTTCGCCCTAAGGGTTCGCACGGAGCAAGCGAAAGCTTGCGACGTCTAGCCGAAGCAAAGCGGAGGCGTCATCCTTCCGCTCCATAAGGCCGCTCCATTGACTAATCTGTTATTTTGTGCTATAATATAGTTATAGCGCTGCAGCTTAAGATTTATTTGCTGTGTACGTTTAAAAAACATTCTTTCGGAGGTAGATCTATGAAAAAGGTCGCAGTTTTATTATTTATTGTTGTATTGGCTATTATGGTGGGAGCCACAGATTCTACCGATGTTTCTGCAAAATCTAAAAAGCAGAAGTATATCGAGAAGCTCGAGCAGATTATCGAGAAGGTAAAGGATACGGTTGGACCTACGGTAACTAAGGTTCTTCAGAAGATCGTAAAGAAATACGAGGCTGGAAAGATTTCTTTTAAAAAGGCCTTGAAGAAGATTAAGGCAAAGATTAAGGAGGTTTTAACAACTCCGATTTCACTGGATCAGTTGCAGATTCCACCTATTCTTTCTGAAGCTACGCCTAGTCAAACAAAGACACTTCCATGTCCGAATGATATAGGTGGTGGGTTAGTTCCGATTCCTCTTGCGCCAGACGGCGAAGAAGATGGCTTAATTCCGATTCCCCTCGCTCCAAACGAGGAAACTGTTTATCAACTTTGTTAAATCTACTGTAAGCGCTCGCCGCGGCACTCTGCCGCGGCTTTTTTCTTGTCAAAAAAAATGGCAGGGCTTTTGCCCTGCACATTTTTATTTAAGTAGTTTTGAAAAGTATTCGTAGTCAATCGGTTCATCATATGTCTTGCTAGAATTATAGATTATATCAAGGAACTTTGTATTGTGATTTTTTTCCTTGATTGCGGCGTGACACATGATGTCGGCAACTACATTTAATATTTCCGTTGTGCTATAGTAGCTTTTAAGACCGAGATAATCGTTCATATTCATCAATAGCGCCAAAGTGAGTCTTTTACCCATACCTGTTTCAGTTGAACTGTCGATTAGCTCGAGTTGCTCATTTTTGGTAAAAGCCTCAAAGACTCTTTGTTCGCCATAGATGTCGAACATCCATGATATAAGTACTACTTCTAATGGATACCCGATCGTTTTTGATGCCGTTATTGCACAGGCGTAGTAATCTACGATTCCCTCATTTAACTGGTTGGATTTATCCTCTGGAATTATAGAGTGTAATAGCTCATGTATTATAGTGTAGAGTCTATTATTGTCGTCTTCCTCGAAAAAATGCGGAGCAAGATAGATGGTCTCGTTGTGATAAAACGCGCTTGTCGAATTTACTATCGTTTGATCTGTGGCTGATAGAGTTTGAATTTGGTCTTCTGGTATTATTTTGACCTTTTCTATCATATCAAACTCATCCCAATTTACGAATGATATATCGAATCCACGATCCGCAAGGGCAACTTTCACCATTGGTTTTATTTTGGCAAGATAATCGTCATACTCATTTGAGTCGACTCCAACTTGATAAATTCCCTCGTCGTTGTATTCGTATATCTCGACTCTTTGTTCGTCTATCTCGTAGGCATATTTATATTTGCTTGGCCCAGCTAAAACAATTAATGCGACAATTGCTACAGTTAATATTGCTCCAACAGTATAAAAAATAGCATTTTTCATAAATTATCCTCCATTTTTTTGAAAAATTTTTTTGATTGGTTATCTATATAAAATTTTTCTGGAGTCCCCCCAGAAAAATGAACATGCAAAACTACTTATTAAAATGCAAATGGTACCAGAGGTGGTACCTTTTATTATTATAGCATGTTTTGCCTAAAAAGTCAATGGAACAATTGGCTTGTGTTTAGTGTATAATAAGAGTATAGGCTACAGACTATACTGTATTGGAGGTGATACTATGAACCATACCACTGGTGTCCAGCCTAGGACCTTAGTAGTAGAACTAAACAATGGTCGTTTTGTATTGGTTATGCCGATACATCGGCTTGAATGCGAAAATCATCCGCCTCATTTTCATTTCTTAATGAAGGCTCGTCGCTCAAAGATGTTGTCTTTTGTTCCTGTTGCTAGGGTTACTATTGATGGACAATGGCTCGATCGACCTCAGGTTGAGGAGAGCGTTTTAGTTGCAAGTTATTACTTGCCTTCTTCGCGATTGGTGGATGTTCCTGCGGATATACTTCAGGAAGTTTTAAATGTTACTGAGGAAAAACGAGCTAAACTCCGAGAAGCGTATGAGTATAATCGCTCTCTAAATTTTTCGTACGATACTGCTTAGTTCTACTCACGCCGTAGTTTTGGACTACGGCGTTTTTCTATCTCTATAAATGTTATAAAACTATTGACATTTTAACATAAGCGTGATATAATTAAAGCATAAGCACTTGAAATAGTACTTTAAAATACATTCTTTAGGAGGGTAAAGATATGAAGGAAATGAAATTATTTTTTAAGCTGGGATTAATATTCTTATGTGCTGCACTTGTCGTTGCCTGTATGGCATTCAGCATTATGAAGCGTACTTATGAGGATATTCTGAGTACTGAACGCTGCAGAATTAGCTCGCTTAACTCAGACCTTAAAACTGTAAATAGTAAATATGAGGCATTGAGCGAGAGATATAATGAAGTGTCCAGGAATTTTGCCGTATATAAAACTCAGTATTCTGACAATAGCGATTTGATCGCGATGTATGAGTTTTATTACGGAGAATTGACTGTTCCTATGGTGAAGGATCGCATTAAAGAGTTAGGTCTTGGCTACGATGACTTATGGATGTATGATTTGGAATTCTTATTCCCTACTCCTACTCCGTCCGCTAAGCCTACTGCTAAGTTTTATGGTGATGGTATAGATAATCCGACTCCTGTTAACCCTACCACACCAACTCCTACACCTCAGGCATATACAGTTCCACGTATGGATACTCTTACACCTGAGCCCACTAGCAGGCCTTGTCCTATTGTTAATGGACATGTTGATTTTCCTACTGACTAACTAGTGCTTTGCCGTGGCTAATTGCCACGGCATTTTTTTATGGGTTTTAAATAAAAAATAACCCCGGCGAACCGGGGTTAAGTTTTTATTGCTTTTTTACATTCTTGAGGATGTAGTGACCGTTTTCTTGTTCGAATGTCATTTGATAAACTGGGAGTTGATCTGCATATTTTTCTACGTAAGCGGCTTGGTCGGCTTGTTGTAAGGCAAGAGTGTAATAACCGCCGGTAACGTCTGTTTGTTCAATGCATAATGGGTCTTCATCATTGAATGCGCAGATAGTCGTTACGTTATGGTAGACGTTGATAATGAGATTATCGTCATTGATTGTTGCGTCTTTAACGACGTCTATCATTGCGTATCCCATCCCACCGATGCCACCGAGTTTTCCTTCGAAGGTTGAACTACCGTATTCGCTATCTTCGAATTTAAAATGCCACCCAGCCATATCGTAATCTTTCTTTGGCAATTCATAGGCATTGCCGAAGAGTTGTTTGGCGCTGCGATCGACTTCTGTATAGTAGAGGCGGTCGTCATAGATGCCGGAATTGGTTGGGTCGAGGTTTTGTACGGCAATTGCAAATTTGTTGTCGTCATTAAAATCTTTATCAAATATATTGGCGAGATAAGTTTGCGATTTGATATATGGTGCAATGATGTTTTGTGCAACTTCGTTGCTGATTGTATCTGCCGTTTCGGTAGGGGTTGTAACGACTGTGTCATTCGTCTTGTCGGAGGTTTTATCTCCGGTCATTTTCATGAGGGCGTAGCCACTAAATACGGCGCCTGCAATGGCGAAGGCAGCACAAACGGCCATGCCTGCGATAAATGTTTTTGATGTTTTTGTCTTAACGACTTTTGGTGCAACTGGGGCACCTGATTGATTAGTTTGTTCCATTAGTATGTCCTTTTATGTTTTTTATTATAACATAAACATTTTAAAAGTATGAATAATGGTTCTTTCTACAGGGGTAGATTCTTTGCATGATATTGATTTTTTGGTCATTTTGTGCTATAATATTAGCTGTTACCTAGCTCTTTTTATTGTTTTTCTTCAAATATATGACGGAGGTAAAAGTTATGAAGAAAATGTTATTCTATCAGATGTATCCCATTCCGGCCTGTTATCCGGTATGGGGCAATCAGAAGGAGTGGAAGATTGAAACTCCTGGGCAGGTGTTTAAGCCTGATCGTTCTTATGGTCTTTGGGAGATGCGCCTTGAGTTTGAAAAGCTTCAGAATCTCGGCGTAGATTGCATTTGGCTGTCCGGCGCACTTAATTCGCCACGTTTTGACCACGGTTATGACGTGATGGACTATATGCGTATTGACCCCCAGGTAGGTGCAATGAATGAATCGATTTACACGATTAGAGATTATATCAATGATGTGCATAGAATTGGTGCAAAAATGATAATTGATTTAGTTCTTAATCACACTTCGACTCAGCATCCCTGGTTCTTGTCACGTAGACAAGATTACTATTATTGGTCGGATAAGCCCAAAATGAAATGGGCGAATCTGTTTGATAATGGCTCAGCTTGGAAATATGATCACGCTATGAGACAGTATTATTTACATCTCTTCCATGAAGAACAGGCTGATTTGGCTTGGTTTGATAAACGTGGAGAGATTAATGAAAGTCTCGTAAAGGAATTCCGTAGAATAGTGAAGTTCTGGTTGAATATGGGTGTGGATGGCTTCCGTTTGGATGTACCGCAGAGCATTAATAAAGATATTAATGCGGAATCGTTAAGATTTGGCGATATGTTGAACGGTAATAAGTCTAAAGAAGTTATCAACAGAATCTTCGATGGTTACCCTTGTCTTCTCTTGATGGAGTGCTTCGATGATACTTTTGGTGATATTTCCCACTCTTATATCAAAGATACTCCAGTTGAGTACGTAATGAATGTTAGAATTAAGGGTTTGAAAATGGAGGAGCAGGAAGAAAAGATTCGCCTTGCTACGAAGGATCCTGGATTTGTACTTGATTTAGAGAGTCATGATTCTTGTCGCTTTTTATCAAGAACTGGAATGACGCTGGAAAGGGAGTTCGAATTACTGTTTGATACGGGTGCTCAGAATGTATGTCTTTTCCAGGGGCAGGAATTCGGCTTAAAAAATCCCGATCTCACAAAGGAACAGATATGCGAACTTGATGCGCAGACTGCAATGCGTCTGGCAGCTGGAGAATCTTTTGAAGAACTCAAAGCGATATCGCGTGCAAATGCGCGTTTTCCTTTGCCGGATGACGAGTACGAGCGTCAAAAGAATTCTTCCGAGTTAACTCCCTTTAAGAAGTTTAAAGAAATGATTGAGCTCTGGAAGGCTACCTAAACATCTGAAGTTCTTTCTTAAAAAACTACGCTTTTGGCGTAGTTTTTTCATGCTTAGTCAAACTTACAATCGTTGCTTTCTGGGTTAATGGTGCCAAGTTGAATCTTCATGTTGCTGAGAGTACCTTTAATGGCGCGCTGTGAGGTTGGATTCTCGAGGTCGGTATTCTTGGAGGCGGCACCAAAGTAGACTGGTTGTGCGAAGTAATTATTGAAGCCGTTTCCTTCATAATCCCACATTAATTGATATGGATCGTGATTGAAGCTATAGCAGACGACGCCGCTACGGCGCATGACGCTAATATGGGTGATTTCGCTGGCGACATATGTAGAGGTGCCAGTGCCTTTTTGGCCTGTCCTTTGGCCGCCTTTAACTTCGATCTTGGTACCATTTCTTCTTACTGCAAAGCCAGGATATCCATTAGCTGGATATTCACTACCAATGATGGTAACTTGGTTTTCTGGCTGAGTTTGGGAGCCATAATCTGCGCCAAGATCAACGTCAATGATGAAGTCTTTGTCGACGTTCGTGAGGTCGAAGAGGTTGATTCCGGTATTAATAAACTTGCCATTGGTTGGGCCATTCGAATCACAGGCGTCACCGGTCATATTAACATTATTACCATTGAAGGTACATGGGCCGTCTGCCGAGAAGACTACTTCCATGTCGTCGTTGTCTGGTGGTTGGTAACCGCTGCCGTAGGCGATTTCTTCGAAGGTGAGGCCATCTTCTAAGTATTCGAACGAGAAGTCATTGACGCTACCAGAAAGTGGACGCAACATTTCACCGGATTCTGGGTAGATACTAGCGCCGATGGTGATTGGTGTATTGAATGTGCTGACGAGGCCAGTGATATCAGCGAAACGAATTGGTGCTTCGTCGCCAATTTGGAGATAAAGAATGTTGCGTCCGCTGGTGTGGTGACGGAAAATGCGGATTTGTTTGCCGAGGATATCTTCTGGTTCGTAATTAAAGATGATGGCGGTTTGAGATTTGTATCCAGTGCGGGCTTGGAATTGGATTTTGTGGTTGCGAATACGAACGACAAAGCCTGGGAAATAAATGCCAGAATTATCAACTTCATAAACTGAGTTAATAAGAGTTCCGCCGTAGTCTCCGTCGAAGATTGTGGCGAGGTCAAGATCTTCGCCAACGGTAAACTTCATATCGAAGTTGCGGTCGACGTTCTCATCGGTGAACGGCATAATGCCAGTATCAATGTAGCCAAGTCCAGTGTCGTAATTGGTACAGCCGCTGCCAATAATCGTAGTGCTACTATTATCGAATGTACAGGTGCCTTCGTATTCAAAATCAGCTACATCGTCGATCCAAATGGCATACAAATCAAAGTTGGCATTGGCGGCGGCGAGACCTCTGACCAGGGCTTTATCGACATAAATATCGCCCGAGCCATCTGGCATGGTATTCCAGTGGAGGAAGCTGTAGTCGGTGCGAGTAAACTGGTTCTTTGGTAGGTTGGCATTAGTTGGGACTGGCATGGCGGCAGGGTTCATAGCGGAATTATCTTCTTCACTTTCACCTTCGGCAATGTAATTGCTGTGGAAGATAACATTGTAAGTCTTTGGCTCCCAGACTGCATAAAGCGTGGTCTCGTATGCGGAAATAGCTGCAAAATCTGGTATGATTTGGTCGCCGGCATTATAGGTGGCTGTGGTGGCATTTGAGGCGGTATCCCAACCAACAAAATTCCAAGCCGTGCGAGTTGGAATTTCACTAGCAAGATTAATTGGATCACCAACATTTACAAGTCCTTCGTCAGGATTAATAGCTGGCATGTTGGCAAGTGACCGATCGGTGGTGTTGCCATTATAAGTAATTGAATATGGATGTAAGTTTGCAACTGCAAGAATTTCTATGACTAGGCGGTATTCGCCTGCATCAGTATTGAGTCCGGCGCGGACGCCGTATGTAAGTGTGTAGTTATTGGAGCCGGCCGCGTTGGTCTGGATGATACTCTGGCCATTAAGCGTGGCGGCGGAGGTAAGTGGTTTATATAAGGTGCTATCTAGGCTATAGCCATAGGTTCCGATGGAGAAATCCGTCGGGTCAATACCGGTGGTATTGCCGGACGGTAGCGTAATTGGGGTGATTGGTGGACTGTCGAAATCTTGGTTTACGAGATTTGTGCTAGTTGATTTGAGATAAACGGTGTAGCCAGAGGTATCTGTTGTGCTGGCAGTAAATGAGACGCTACCGCTGCCGAATGTATCTGGGACGATATGAAAATCAATTTCTTCGCTAGAGTTCAATGTGATGGAGACGCTCTCGTCGGCATAGACTTGCCTTACTCCTGATAGTAATGTCATAAGCATCAAAAACAAGACTACGAAAAATATGGTCGTAGGTAAAGTAAAGTGTAGTTTCCTCCTGCGGTTTTGCGATGCAAAATTACCGCCAATAACAGTATTTACTCTATTAATTAACACACTTACCTTTATTACATTTTTAATTATAGCATAACCTAAATATTGTAAGCATAATTTGTTTCGGATTGGCGAGAAAACCTAACCCATAAAAAAATAACGAATTAGAGCTTGCTCTAATTCGTTATTTTTTAGAAGTTTTCGGGCTAACCGAAACAAATTATTAAAACAGTGCTTCGGCTTGACTGCGACTAATAGTAAATTGTTCTATAGTCGTGGCGCTTTTTCCGTCTTCGTCCTTAATTTCAGTTAAGGTGCCGTCTTGGCTATCGATACTATATTTATACTCAAGTAGGTTTAGATAATACTTTGAAGTTTTGGAGACGTTATCTACTCCAGCTGCGATAGTGTGGAAAGTATAAATATAATTACCGTCGTCGTCTTTTGTTAGTTCCCCTTCATAGATACCGGTATATCTTAAGTGAACGTAGTATTGCAGGGCTTTTTCAAATGTTTCTTCGTCATCTATGTTAAGTTTTATAAATGAGTTTTTGTCTATCGTAATATATTTATAGTCATCATCGAGTTTTGATGTCGTGGTGCCATAATTGATGATGTTTTCGTTGAAGGCTATAGCAATGTCTTGCTTCATTTTTGGACCATAACCATCTGCTCGGTAGGCTATTGAATAATCTTCTTTATTGACTACGGTTGGATTGTAATACTTCTCATTATCAATATATGCAAAAGTTTTAACTATTTCCGCAAATTCTGATTCGTCCGAGTATGAATATAGGTGTCTGAATAAACTATATTCAGTGCCATCATATGATGGATCGAAATATAATACTTGGCAACCTTTTTCTGTATAGGCTTTTGCCCATTCGTAGGCGGTTTCTTTGACGAGTTTATTGAATGGAATATTGGTTTTTGGGCAACCATTTGTATCGTACTCTACTTCGTAAGAAACTTTTGGATCGGTTTTTTGTTCTGGCGTAGGTATTGAAGTCGTAGTTTTTGGTTTATTGTTTAACATTATAAACATAACGACTGCAATACCCGCAATTAAAAGAATACCAATAAGTGCAATGATTAGTGGTTTTTTATTCTTCTTTTCGATGATTGGAGTTGGTGGGGTTTGTGGAGCTGCCGGGCGTGCTGGCACTACTGGAGTTGGTTGTGACACTGGCTGTGGCACTGGTTGTAGCTGCGGGGCTGGCTGCCCAGGCTGACTGTTGGTCGGTTGTTGATTATTGGCTTGATTATTGTTGTCCATTATTTAAAACCTTTTACGCTTATTATTTTAGCATAAAAGGTTTATTTTATGACGTCTAGTAGTGGCTTATAAATATCGTGCTCGGGACTAATTTTGAGTTCTTTCATCGAGCCTTTAGCGTTGAATCCGATATCTTTGTAACCACGTAAAATGGCGATTGGTGTGCATTCTTTAGATTCACCCATCAAAAGAACAGCCATACTGGTAAGCGGATCGATTTTGTTGACTTTGGTGATATGGATTTTGCGGCCAAAAAGATCTTCATCTCCTCGGATATCTTCGACTGGCTCAATGCCGGCAATTCCAATCGTGAATCCTGTTACACCCCAACGTAATGGTGAAGTGTGCGAGTCGGTAGCGATTATGCCGAGCTTCGTGATTTTGTGATGTTTTTTGACTTCATTTTTAATAATTCTGGTGCGAATTTCTTGGCAGAGTTTGTCGACTTCTTTTGGCCATAAGACAAAGTGACTGTTAGCATTGCTAGCGTCGATACCCGATGCTAGGATAAGGTTTCCATCCGTGATGGTGATATGGGTAGTAAAATCGTCTTCGCTGTTTTTATAAGTTAGGCAACGGTCAGCTTCTTGAAAAACTAAAGGTTCTTTTCCTTCTTCCGTAGCTGGCGCAGTGCGGCCTTGATGAATGCTAAGGATTTTGGAAGTAATAAAAACTATGTCGCCATTCTTAACTTCCAGACTATCAATAATATCCCAAATCTCGTCTTTGGGTGGTTTTACGATGCGGGTTTTGATTGGGGTAAACTCTAATTTCATTGGCTTCATTATAGCACGTTTTTCTAGAGGTAAAATTGATGAAAGTGCTTGCTAGGGTTGATCGATCGCTCCTTTTTTCTTACCATGAAAAAGGCCCAGATTTTCTGGGCCTAGGTGTTTTGCTTACTCTTCTTCATCATTATCGCTGTCGTCGTCTGAACGATTTAACTTGATGAATTTCATAACATAATAGAGTAACAGGATTGCTTCACATGCCATGCTAATGGCGCAGAAGACTTTATCGCGTTTCTTTTTCTCCATTCTTTTTACCCCCTTTCTTGCGTATCAGAATGCGAATATAGGACGCAAATAATCCAAAAGTCCATATGAAGTACACTAAAAGCGCTGTACTATATAGGGCTTTTTCGTAGATTGTAACCATGTTGTTGGTTACGTAAAGATAGTGAAATTCATGCATCACGTAGGTTAAAACTACCCACAGAATTCCAAATTCTATGCCTTCTTCTCTTGTCATTTTAAGCCCTCCTTCTAATGTACTTTATCTATTCTGCAAAGATAGCAATAATGTATATATTATAACATAATACATGATTTTAGCAATAGTAGTATGCCGTTACTTATAGATTGACAAATTTGCTTAAGCGTGTTATAATAAGAGGATAGAATCATATTCTATAAAACTAAATTCGGAGAGGGGTGTACATTATGTTAGAAAACATTGACAAAGAATTACAGGAGATCGAAAAGAAAATCAGCGACTTAACCAATACGATTCGATTACTTGAATCCGATGAGCCCTCGAGGCGCAATAGTCCTCGTATCGAGAAACTTAATAGAGAGTTAAGAGAACTGGTAGAGCGCAAAGCTTTATTGATTGACGAATCCTAATGTAATTCCCTTTGGCCGGATCTATTCCGGCCTTTTTCTATAAAAAATAGAGCCTTATAAATAAGGCTCGTTCTGTTCATGTAATGGTTATTTGGTATTGTTTTTTGATCAAATTATACCGTATGAGTATTTGTTTCTTTTTATTGTTTTATTGAATTCTGCTATTAAGCCAACAGTATTTGCGCCCACTACGATAAATGCGGTTCCAACTAAGTCCCCGAGAATTCCGTATTCAGGATGCATCATTAACATGGCTGTTAAGCCTATGCATAATACTATTTCAATCGCTGCGCATACATAGAATATTAACTTTTCTCTCCTGCTCATAATTTATCCTCCTCATCTGCCGCTAACTTTAGCGATATGAATAAGAATGTGGTTTCAGCAACAATCCAAATAATAGATGTTGCCAGTAATAAAATTTTTGAGAGTTTTTTCATGGGCTTCCCCCTTCTCCAAATACCATTACTTTTAAGGTCCACTACTAGAGTTTCACTAGTGGAGTGATAATATTATAACATAAAGTGATAATAAATCAATATGACTATTCGCTTCTTAAAGCTTCGACTGGATCCTTCTTGGATGCGGAGCGGGCTGGGATGAGGCCTCCAATAAGAGTGAGGATAACACTAATAACAATAAGTACACCGGCGCTGATAAGATCGAGAGAGGCGGACAATGGGATGTCGCCAGTAAAATGATGAAGTACAGCATTAATAATTGGAATTAGGATATAGGTAATACCAATACCGAAAATGCCGGAGAGGAAGCCAATAATGAAGGTTTCGGCATTGAAAATATTGGAGATGTTGTGTTTGGAGGCACCAATGGCGCGGAGGATACCGATTTCCTTTTTGCGCTCGTAGACGGAGATGTAGGTAATGATGCCGATCATGATCGAGCTGACGATAAGCGAAATGGAGACAAAGGCGATAAGTACATATGAAACAGCATCGACGATGGTCTTGACAGAGTTCATAAGAATACCGGTAGTATCGGAATATTCAATGACGCGGTCTTCCATGCTGGCGGCAGTCATTTTCTCGTTGTAGGAATCGATGTAATCCATGAAGTCTTCCTTGCCATCAAAGGTCTTAAAGTAGAATTCGATGCGAGTTGGAGCTTCGAGATCTTGGTAACCAAGTGAAATGAGGTTGGATGAGGCGGTGGTTTCGGTGTTAGTAAACATGGCGGTAACTACGCGCTTTAATTCGTCTTCGGTGAGGTTTAGTTTGAAGGCGCCCAGGATTTTGCTCTCATCTACCGAGAAAGCGTTGGCGAGGCTGCCCATGAGCTCTGTGGTAATACCGCCAAGTTTTTGCGCAATTAAGGTTTTTACTTTGGCCTCAATCATATTTTTGGCGGCGAATTCGGTAGCAACGTTGCTGGCTGGGTTGTTCATGAATTGCTCAACAAAAGCTTCTGGACTAATAATGATAGCTGAAATTTTGGCAGTTGGATTGGTTTCGTCGGTAGTAAGTGTTGGATCTACGCTATAGTAATAGGCGATGTAATTCTCGAGTAGGGATTTAATGGTTTGCTGATAGGTAGTCTTAAACATATCGGCTGGAATGAAGTAGTTTTGCTCGAGTTTGCTGGCGATTCCGCCGATGTATTCGGAGTTCATATAATCATTTACGATACTGTCGACGTCGTTCTTGCTGATGGTCTGAGCTTCCATGGCAGTGAAGAAGCCTTTAATTACATTTGTGATGGATTCGTTATAGTCTTTGCGGGCTGGCTCAAGATCGGCGGTGACGCTATTAATAATATCCATACTTTTCGTGGTAATCATTTGAGTCATGGTGGCTTGGTCGATGTTGATATTGAAAGCTTGCTGGAGCATATTAGTATCAACAGAAACTAAATCTTCAAACTTAAAGTCGAATGGATTGGTTTTTTCGTTGAATTTCTTGCCGGAGAAAACATCAGTATTTTTGTCGGCCATTTGCTTCTTGACGATGGTGGATTCGGCGACCTTGTCGGAGATATGTTCGATGAGTTCTGGCATATAGGCGACACCACCAGTGCTGATTCCGAGTAGATTGTCTTGCGACATGTAAGCTACGCCAACGACTTTGAGTTTTTCGGATTTATTGTAGAGGTCGCGCATGTATTCGTCGTTATTGCTCATATCTTCATAAACGTCGTACTTTTCGTTGTATTTGTAAATGTCTGGGGCATTAAAGAGGCGCATATCGAGATTTAGTAAGTCTTCTGGCGTAAGAATAAGTGGATCATCGTTAAGTTTGACGCTTTCGCCAGTCATGAAGGCGGCCATGAGCTCTTTGAGCTTACCTACTTCACGAAGACCGAGTGAGTAAGTGGCGAAATCTGGGATTTCGTCTTTCTTTGGTAAGACTAAGAGAACTTCGTTGTATGTTTCTGGATAAGTGCCGGCGATGAGATCGTAGCGTTTCATGTTGTCTTTGGAAATCTGTGCAAAAACAGACATCATGGATGAGTATGACGAGAATAAGCTGGAGCTGCCATAGATAGATGTGAAGAGGTCGCTTGGATTGATTTTTGCGAGTGCACCGGTGACGTCGATAGTGTAGATTAATGGATCGATGCTATATTCGTAAACGACCTGAGCTAAATCTTCATCGACCTCGTCGTAATGGGTTTCGATATATTTTTTGAAGTTTTTGAGATCGTTGATGCCAACACTATTAATGGTGGAACCGAGGAGATTTGATTCGGTAATCTTCCCTTCTTCATGTTTAGTGTCTTTACCGGCGGTGCCGAGCAAAAGTTGGGCGAGGTCGGCCGATTGTTCGGTGATGGTGAGTGGATATGATAGCAAAGTGTCTTTCTGAATATGGTCGACATAGTTGTGAAAACCGGTGGAAACAGCGAGGATGAGTGCGATGCCGATAATACCAATAGAACCAGCAAATGCGACGAGGATGGTGCGACCTTTTTTGGTAAGCAAGTTCTTAAACGAGAGTGAAAGCGCAGTAAAGAAAGACATCTTAGTGCGCTTCTGACGGATTTTCTTTACGGTTTCTTTGGATTCGCGCGTGTTGACTCTACCGTCATATGGATCGGTGTCGTTAATAATCTTACCGTCGCGGAGCTCAATGATACGAGTGGAATATTGCTTAGCGAGGTCTGGGTTGTGGGTAACCATGATGACGAGGCGAGTACTGGCAATTTTCTTAAGTAAATCCATAATTTGGAGACTAGTCTCGGAATCGAGTGCACCAGTTGGCTCATCGGCGAGGAGAATCTCTGGATTATTAACGAGTGCACGAGCGATCGCGACACGTTGCATTTGACCACCGGAAAGCTGGCTCGGGCGCTTATTAATATGTTTCTCGAGGCCAACTTGTTTTAATGCGTCTTTGGCACGGCGAATACCTTCTTTTTTGGAAATACCAGAAAGTGTGAGTGCAAGACGAACGTTTTGAAGAACGGTTTGGTGTGGGATTAAGTTGTAACTTTGAAAAACAAAACCAATACGGTGGTTGCGATAGCTGTCCCAATCTTTGTCTTTAAACTTTTTGGTGGAGACTTCGTTGATTTCGAGTTCACCAGAAGTGTAGTGATCTAGGCCGCCAATAATATTAAGAAGTGTGGTTTTGCCGGAACCGGATGGGCCAAGGATGGATGCGAATTCGTTAGCGCGAAAATTAATGCTGACTTTATCAAGTGCAGTCTGTTTGAGGTCTCCGGTGTCGTAGACCTTCGTGATCCCGCGTAACTCTAGCATAATATCTTAAAATTATAGCACCGTTTAAGCTTTTTCTCAAACATAAACACGTTCTAAATAGCATTTCTTTCACTATCTCCAAAACCTTTATAAAATAGCAAAGCAAGCCTACGGCTTCTTCGCTATTTTATTATTGTTTATGGTTTTCTCGATAGTGAAAGAAATACTTTGAGACCTTTTTTGTTTGAAATGAAGCGGTTTCTATAATTTTTATTCAGTGTCGACAAGAGCCTAACCCATAAAAAAATAACGAAGAAGCGCCCCTTAGGGCGCTTGCTTTGTTATTTTTTAGAAGCTCTTGGAGATACTGAATAAAAATTAATAATTACTGGCTTTGATTTCAAAGTAGCTTTGTGGGTGGTTGCATACTGGGCAAACTTCTGGCGCAGCATTGCCGATTACGATGTGGCCACAGTTGCGGCAAACCCAGATAGCTTCGCCGTCGCTAGAAAAGACTTTTTTGTCGTTGATGTTGGCGAGTAATTTGCGATAGCGTTCTTCGTGAGCTTTTTCGATCTTGCCAACGGCTTCAAATTTGTCGGCGATTTCATCGAAGCCTTCTTCGCGTGCGGTTTTGGCGAATTCGGCGTACATGTCGGTCCATTCGTAGTTTTCACCATCGGCCGCAGTTGCAAGGTTTTCTTCGGTAGATTTAATGGCTCCGCCCTCGAGTAATTTGAACCAGATTTTGGCGTGTTCTTTTTCGTTTAATGCAGTTTCTTCAAAGATGGCAGCGATTTGTTCGTAGCCGTCTTTTTTGGCTTTGGATGCAAAGTAGGTGTACTTGTTGCGAGCTTGTGATTCGCCAGCAAAAGCAGCCTTAAGATTTTCGTAAGTTTTGGTACCTTTAAGTTCCATAATAACTCCTTTTTTATAATTATATCATTCTATCTATGGGCGGACGCTCATAAGGCGATTCAAGAACCAAGCGCGAGTTTCGTTATCCATGACGCGAGTTTGCATAGTGTTGTCATAGACGGTCGGTACGATTTTGGTTTGGAGTAATTTGCCGTCTTTGAAATAGTGGGCGAGCACTAGGCTTCTCGTGGTGCCTGGCCACCAAATTTGATCGAAGAAGAGATTGCCGAGACCATAATAGATGACACCATTACCATATAGTTCATAGGTTTGGGCTTGGTGAGCGGATGTACCAACTACGACATCTGCGCCAAGGTCAATGAAGTGGCGGAAGAAACCGATTTGGTCGCCAGCGGATGAATTGGCGCGGTCGCAAATTGGGTCTTCATATGTAGAAGCGTAGGCGTTACATTCGTAATATTGAATATCGACGATTACGAAATCACCTTTTTCTTTGGCGGCTTTAATGCGGGCTACGGCGTCGGATTCGTAGTATTGATTAGCGCCTGGATAGTTGCCAAGAGTGGCACCACCGGTAGATTGGTTATAGGCGATGAAGGTAATATTGTTGCCCTTTTCACTAATCTCAAGTGGGATTGCGGCTTCTTCGGCGTTTTTGCCGCCGCCAACAATCTTAATACCGTGTTCTTTGTAGATATCGATTGATTCTCTTGCAGCATCGAACCCGCAGTCGTTATTATGATTACCAGTGAGCTCAACGATATCTAGGCCAATATCTAGGAGTGTATTAATAAAGGCTGGATTTGAACAAATATTTCGGTCATAGGCGGCGTTGGTAAATGAAGATTCATTGGAGGTATGAGTGAGATCGAACCCACTGAGAAAGTCTTTAATATTTTTTGAGAAATAAGTGCCGTCGTAGCCGTTATTTTTGAGTTTGGTATGCATGCCGCGTGAGAGGGCGGTGACGCCAGTCTGAGCAAAGGTGAGAACCTCATCTGGGGTTGGGAAAGTCTTAGAGTAAAGGTCTTTTACTAGTGGCTCAACTTCTTTGGCGTAGGTTTCTGATTCGAAGGTGACGTAGCGATAGATTGCACCTTTGTCGAAGGTGTCGAGATAATAATTGTCGTCGACGGCGAGTAAGGTTTGATTGAATGAAAGGTCTTCAAAATCAATCCAGGTGACACCGCAATTACATTGCTGAAGCTGTCCGTCTATAAAATAAGTTGCGGAATCGACAGTTGTATCTGTGCTATAAAAATTTGTTACTGGAACATAAATATTAGTGAGGAATTGATTTGATTCTAGTTCTGGTTTTTCGAGTGTTTCGGTAGCATATATATCAAGATCTTCGTCGAGAATTAATTCTTCATTAAAGATAGATTTGAATTGTTCGATTTCCTCTTCGGTAAGGTTTTCGGCGTAGGTGACGACGCCTGGAATTTTAAAAATGCCGGTTTTAGTGAACCATTGATAGCCGAAGAAAGCGCCTAACGAACCTCCGATGATTAATACTAAGCCAAGTGTAACAAGGAGGGTGATTTTGCGACCTTTATGTTGTTTTTTCTCTATAATCATCTGTTTACTCCAATACTTTGATTAACTTTTTCTGCTGTAATGATAAGGCGCCGCGTGGCATCTTGGTTTTCTAATAGCTCCCCCGCACAAGTCATGAGCGTGATTTTTTCGGCGCCGGTATTCTTTAAAAGTTCTTTCATATTAACTTGGTCTTTATCTTTGATTTCTTCGGTACTAACGATATATCGATTATCTCCATAATAGATAGTGTCGCCGACATCTAGGTTCTCGAGATTCTTGAAGATAGTAGTAGAGTGGCCAAGTAGGAGGTGATTTTTCTTGCTAGTATGGAATTCGCCTACGATATCATCTGGGATTTGAAGTTCTTTATCTTTGAGTGTGAGTTTGGTGACGTTAGTCTCAAGATCGATTGAAGGAATTGAAAGTGTGTTGATAATTTGTGTGGTGCTGGTAGCACTGACTGGTTGAAGTCCAACAATAATATAGACCGCCAAAAATACGGCATAGACGCTTACAAAAATTGCACGTGGACTCGCCAATTTTTTAAACATTCACACACTCCTTTTAAACTATATTAGCATAACGACTTTAGTTTTTGTAGCATTTATAATTAAAAATAAGTACAGCGAAGACACGCAGGGACGCGTCCCAAGGGACGTTCGAGGGCGCTACTTCGTACGTCTTCGGCGAGCGCCCAAGCTTATGGTCTTCACTATTTCTATTTTAATTAGATTCCAGGGCTAAAGCTCTTCAATCTTCGCTCATGTAGTTTATAGTTCTTATCATGGGAGCCGACCTCGGCCCAGAAGGCTTTGGAGTGATCCATGTGGTTGAGATGGGCGAGTTCGTGGATGATCACATAATCACGTAATTGTTCTGGAACTTGCATTAAGCCAATATTAAGTGAAATAGTGCGATTAGATGAGCAACTTCCCCAACGCGTATTGGCATGGGTGAGGCGACATTTATCATAGGTATAGCCAAAGCGTTTGGCTTGATACTCAAGGCGATAAGGAAGGTATTCTTTCGCCTGTTTCATGAGTAGTTTCTTTTTGTAGTCGCGAGCGCGTTGAGTTTCTGGATCTTTGATAGGTAGAGATTTGCGGATGGCTTCGCGATTGGAGTTCAAAAACCTTTTGGCGAGAAATGTTCCGGTATATTGCGGAACAGACATCTGTAATCTTCCAGATGTTGAAATAGAAAACTTAATGTTGCGCGAGAGCGCACTCTTTCTAACTATTACCTCGCCAAATTCAGAGTCTTTGATAATCATTTTTATTTTGCTTCAAAAATATTGCTGTTTGATTTTGCACCTAAATAAATATGAATTATGCTAAGCCAGCAAGTACGTGCTTAACTTGAGTCTCAAAGGTATGTTTGCCTGAGAGAATGATTGGTTGTTCTGCTTCGGATGGAGCTTCGAGAGCTGCGACCATGGTGTCGTAAGCGTTCTTAGCTTCTTCAACATTCTTGTAGCGAGCTTTGAGGCGGCTACGGATAGTTGCGATGTCGGTTTGGATCCAGATGGTTGAGGTGGAATAACCTGCAGCGCGGAGGACGTAACGGACTTCTTCGCGATCTTTTTCGGTGTTGAGGCAGCCTTCGATAAGGACGGTCTGACCGGTTTTAGCAATTTGTTCGATAAATACCAAGATTACCTTGCGTGAGAGATGGTATTTTGATTGGAGCTCTTCGAGATCGAAGAAAGCTAGATTAAATCTTTTAGCAAATTTTTTGCTGAATGTTGATTTGCCACTGCAAGGAGCACCAAATACGAGTAGTGCACGTGGCTGTAGTTTTTTACCTTCCATAATGATTCTATTGTAGCACAGGTTTTAATCTAATTTCAAGAATTTCTAAGATAAACTTAAGATTAATTATAACTAATCATGGCGTCGCGGAAATTTTGGATGAGAGCTTTATCAGCAGTTTCATCCTCTGTTCCATTCATATACCAGTTATAAATGTCTTGTGCCGTGAGAACGTAGCCCATCATGAATACGAATTTCTTAGCATTGTCGCTGGATTTTTGCTTATAATAGCGTGTCCTGTCTACGTGGCCAGAGAGGTGTGATAGTTCATACTCTTCATAACGTTCTTCATCTGAGACGCCGAGAAGACCTTCTAGAAGATATGCTAAGGTACCGGTTCGATCTGAGCCGATGCGGCAGTGGAAGTAGACGTTCTTTCCATCTACGATATCCTGCATAACTTCGGTAACAGTTTGTCTTGCGATGGCATAGTTTGTGGTACCATAATCAAAATCGTAATGGACTAAGTTTCGTTGTTCTACATCGGAAAGCTTATTGTCGTTTAACCAAGTTGCACTATCAGGTTCTACGAGAGCGTACTCCTTGTCGACTCCTAGGCTAACAATAGTGTTAATGTCGTTTTGCTTTTTTTCGAAACGTTCTCCGCGGAAGAGCTTTTCGTACTTAACTGTACCTGACTTTACGACGTTGCTGTCGTCGGTATAACTTGCAGTGAGGCCGCCAAGGTCGCGGACGTTGCGGATTCCGCCCGCATCGATCATCCTATGGCTATTGGATGAGACGGCCTTTACATATCCGTAAACAGAGCTATCACCATCCTTTTCCCAGTAATAGGTTTGACCTGGGACCATGTTTGTAATGGTTCCGGAAGTGGACTTAGTATAAGATACTTCTTCGCCGCGTTCCGAATTGGTTTCATCATATAAGTAGACTTTGAGGGTGGCGTTAACTTGGGTATCATAGGCTAATGGTTGACTACAATCTACGTTTCCACCAGTCCAGCTGTCGATTGCAGAATCTTCATTGCTATGTATCATACAGTGATTATCTTCGAAGTTTGCCTCGAGACCATCCCAGAATGTTGCTTCTGTAACTCCCCAACTTGAGTTATTAATAGCGGTGGAGTCTTTTGTGAATGCGGTTACCTGTGGTTTCCAGCTATTAATCTTAGTTTGGTAACCAGTTAAAGCTGGGTTAGTTGGATCAAATTCCTCAATCTCGTCGGAAGATTCATATGGAGCTTCGCGTTCGAGTTTGATGTACATGTTTTTGAATTTAGCATTAATGAACTTCTTTGGTTGATAAGAGATCGTATTGTTATTTTCATCTTTAATTGGCTTGGTGCTATCTGGATAACCGCCAAACCAAGCCGATAATACGAATAACTTGTCCGATGCGATATTATTAAGGTCTTGGCTTGAATTTATTGCCGTAAAGTCACCGTCATTGATGGAATACTTCATGATGCCGTTTTGACGTATAACCGTAATTTTTTGAACATCATTATATGGGATATCGACTTTTGATGCTGAGTTTACATTTGTGCCGGCATTGGTGTTTATTTCTATGTCATCTTTACTCTTTTCGCGTCGGATGATTAGACCGGTGCTTACTACTGGATCTTTTGTGTTGAAGAATGTTGCTTGAGAATCACCTGATGATCCTGGGGCGTATTCTACGATTTCGAAGGAAACTTCAAAATCTTTCTTATAGTTTTCGGCAGTGTATAATTGTACGCCTGTATCGATATACTTTTGACCAGCGTATTCTTGGCAGTCTTCACCAGTTATGGCGCTACCATTATGAAACTCACAGGTGCCTTCATGTTGCCAGACGATTGGCATGGTGTCGTAGGTCCATTTAGCGTAGTAGAGAGTGTCGGCTTCGATAACTGATGAGGTGGTTAATTTTTCGCCGGCGCCATTAGTTTGGGTAAACCAGCCACCAAAGATGTAATCCGTTCTGGTGGTTTCTGGGATTTCTGTGAGCGAGGCACCTTCATTAATAGTAATATCGTCAACTTCGGTGCCGAGGACTGAATCAAATGATAAGGTCACTTGATTTGCTTCCCAATATGCGTGGAGCTCTACGGTCGAGGTGATTTGGGTGTCGGCAGTATATTCGGTGCCCTCACCGTTTTCTTCGGTAAACCAGCCGACAAGATGATATCTTGCGAGCGTAGACGTGATTTCACCCAATGCGTCGCCATGTTCCCTTGTGATTGCGTCTACTGTAGTACCGCCGTGGGTATTGAAGGTGACATCGTAAACTTTCTTAGTCCAATAGGCGTGAAGTTCGACGTCGGCGGTAATTTCAGTGTTGGCAGTATATTCAGTGCCTTGACCATTTTCTTCGGTAAACCAGCCCTGGAAGTCGTAGCCTTCGCGAGTGGTTGTATGTTCACCTAGTGTGCTACCGTAGTCAATAACTGCATCGTCAACTGTGGTACCGTCATGGGTATCGAAGGTGACGGTTTGAGTATCGATTTGCCAATGAGCATAAAGCGTTGTGTTGGTGTCAAATGTGGTGCTAGTGGTGATTTCTTCGTTGTTTTCATTAAACCAGCCGAGGAATGAATAATGTTCTGCGGAGGTTTCTGGTAATGAGCCGAGAGTGGTTCCTTCAAAGATAACACTATCATCTACGGCACTTCCTACGCCAGCATCGAACTCAATGGTGATGCGGGAATTATAGATGGTTGCTTGAAGTGTTCTACTTCTTTGCGATAATGATCCTTCTACAAAGACACTGACGCTACCGGCGGATGCTGCAGTAATAATTCCGGTCTCACTATCTACCGTAGCGATACTTTCGTCATCCGAGGTAATTGTGATTGGTTCATATGTATCTCGATCCGCAATGGTAATTTGGTAAGTTTCGCCAATTACTAATTTGACTTCAGTATCTTCGAAATTGTTTTCGTCAAGAACTGCAGCCCACTTAGCGGATTGATACGATGGAGCGAGAGTAAGGCTGCTAGCAGGCATATTGAAGGTGTAGTTAGCTTCGGTTGAAACTATTTCATTATTGCCATTTAGCCAGCCCTCAAAGAAGTAGTTGTCGTCTTCACGGTTGATTGCTGCTATAAAGATTTCGGCGTTAGCTTCGTAGTCGCCAGATTTATCTGTGGCTACATAGTCATTGTTATTGATAGTAAGATGATAGAGTGTTGGTTCTTCTGGTTCGTCCGGTTGATCTGGGTTATTTGGTTGATCTGGATTATTTGGTTGATCTTGGCCTTGGTTTTGGTTTTGGTTTTGGCCTTGGTTTTGATCTTGATTCCCTTCGTTTGAACTAGGGTTATCGGTTGTGGTCGATTGATTGTTCTGGGCATTTGTTGCTTGTTGGGTATTTGAGCTTGAGCTCGGGGTTGAGCTTGTGCTTGTTTCTGGCAGAATTGTAACTTCTGGTACTATTTGCTTTTCTGGTACGTCAGGAATATTTGGTGTTGTATTTGTTTTTGGAACGGTAATACTATAAATATCGTCGTCCTTTGGTGGAGTAGTTTCCTTCTTCGTGTTTTCTTTTGTAGTAATCAGCAAAAATGGTGCCGTGATAATCGTGACGACAATCATAAATGGCGCGATTGTGATTTTGTTGATTTTAGTTTTTTTGATAAGGAGACAGATTGCGGTGAGCGCCAACACGATAAAAATCGTCCAACGCAAAATATCGCCTGTTGTATTAACACCAACCAGTGTTAGATCTTGTGTATTGAACATATACTCTATTTTTTTATTATGTTCTTACTGAGCCTGCGAAACCCAATAAAAACTGTATGACCTTTTATGCTTTTATAATAACATAAACGTTTTAAAATTGTGTAGTATTTTTTTATAGATTTTTGTAGATTTCGTTTTCAATGGCAGTGCCAAGTTTACGAATGATAGTGAAGTCGACTTGATTTGTCATGACAACAACGATAAAATGGCGGCCAGTTTCGGTCTCGATAATGGCGGCGTCATGATAGATATTCCAGTATCTACCGGAGGCGTTATAAGCCCAACCTACTTTGTTGTAGACTTTGGTTTTGTCCGAAAAACCACTTGGTAGACCTTGACGCCATTCGTAGTCATTTGTAATCGGTTGATTTAAGAATGAATCTTTTATGCGGGCTACTAAGTCTGGATTAGTAATCTCCTTGTGCTCATAGAAGATTTGCATAATCTTAGCAATATCGACTGGGTTGGAGCTGAGGCCGGATATATTAGAATTCTGGATATCAAAATCTGATTTAATGATACTGTCGAGCTCGGCGTGGCCGATTTTGGACCAGAGTGGCTCAGCGCAGGTAGAATTGGATTCGCGAATAGCGAGATCTAGACAATCTAGAATGGTTTGACCGAGATAGTTAGCTCTGTCTTCGGCGTTCCAGGTGCCATTTTCGAGGCGACGATAGCCTTCGTAAACTACGAAGAGCTTATATAGTGATGCGGTATTAAAATATTTTTCTTTATTGTATTCTGCGGAAACTTCGTTTCTGTCTAAATCATAAATATAGACTGCTTTGGTGCCACCAGTTGAATTTACCCAATTATCAACGACTGGTTGAAGATTAATTGCGTCTGGTAGTGGCTTGAAATCCTCGATATCGAAGTCTTCCAATTCTGTTTCTGTACCGCCAGTTGTAATCTGATCTAGGTCTATCTTGCTGTCGGTGAGTCCGTCTATTGTTTCTTCTGTTGCGGTATTATTTTCTAATTCTTTTAGTTCATCTAAATGGTAGAATAATTGGCAAATCAAAAAAGCAATGAATGTAATCATTGCGATAATTGCAACTACGATAAGACAGACGACTTTAGCCTTTTTTGGTTGGTCGAACTGAATCGGTTCAATTGTTGCTGATTTTTTCCTACCCATTTTATTCCTGTGGCAGGGGCGACAGGAATCGAACCCATATCTACGGTTTTGGAGACCGCTATACTAACCGTTGTACTACGCCCCTAGCGTAATCTAATTATAGCATAAAAAATAACCCCGAAGGGTTATTTTTTAGCGTTTCTTTTCCTTGACTTCGTTGCGACCAAGGTTTTTCTTGGTTTCGGTGAAGACGACATGTTTGCGAAGAACTGGATCGTACTTCTTAAGAGATAGCTTATCAGGAGTATTCATCGTATTCTTCTTAGTGTAATATGCACGGACACCGGATTCCTCAGAGACGAGGCCAACGAGTTTGCGCTTAGTATTATTCTTTTTTGCCATAATTACAGACGATTTTATCATACTTTTTGATTTTTGACAAGAAAAAGAGATGCGATATTCGCATCTCGGGGGGGGGATTAGATTTTTCCCTTGCCGTTACATACTGGGCAGATAACTGACGGGCCAATTGATTGAATCTTTTTGCCAGTGCCTCCACAATTCCAACATTTTGACATTGTCTTCCCTTGACAAATATGTTTACGGAAAGCTTCTTCGCTGGTTAAAACGGCACCGCAATCGGGACATGTCCAAGTCATTCATATGCACCTCCTCTCGGACAAAAATTATACTCATTGAGTATATAATATATATTATAGCACATTTTGGCGTAAAATGCAATGTTGGAATAAAATAACTGGGGCGTCTGCCCCAGTAAGTTAGGAAAAAGGTAAACCAGTATGAAAAATACCGACTAGAACCCGAAAATGGAATTGAAAGCACTTCCTGAACCGGTGGCCATCGAACTGGCAGGGCCGGAATTATAAATGTTTCCGGTGTTCTGATGGAATGACTCATTCTTTGCGAGTGAGCCAGATCTTTCATCTGATACGCCATGGCCCTGTGCGAGGATGTCCTGTTTCTTGGCTGCAAATTCTGCATATCCTTGCTTTGTTTCCGGGAATGTCCAAGAGTCTCTTGTACTGGTATCCTTAATTACTAATGCCATATGATCACCTCCCCTGAAATGTGGCATATAGTTCCCGTGTTTACATGTGCGAGGCTACTTAAATATTAGTAGCATAATGAATGTATCGGCTTGTCAATTCTGGCCGACAATTCGGATTGTACATTATTCTTTATTGCTTTGCAAGCATGACCTCGATAAATTGTTTAATATCTTTAATTCCGAGTGTATTATTAGGCGCAACGAAGAGTTCTGGGTCGTCTAGGAAGTCGAGAGTCTTGATATGGTCGTAGGTAGATTTAATAAGATTTTTTAAGAATTCTTCATCCTTTTCGGTATATTCATAGACTTTGTCGTGGACTTCGTTGTCTTTATCTGGTGTGACAAATAGAATATGGGCTCGAGAGATTTTATATTTGGAATAGGTTGGTGAAGCGTTCAGAAGTAGCTTATAGAAACCGAGCTGTAAAGCGTACTTGAAAAGTGTTGGTTGGGATTCCCATTTTTCTTTATGGAAGTTGCTAGTCTTAAAGTCATAAATCTCGATAGATTTTTCTTGTTCGTTGATAATGATATGGTCTACCTTACCGGTAACAGGGACTTTTTCGATCGTGAGGTGTTCTGGACCGAGGTTTACTTCAGCCTTTCCAGCGCGTAGGATTCTTCCGAAAGCTTTGAGTGAAATTTCAAGATCGTGAACACCTTTTTCGAGAATATGGGTGCGAGTTTCGGAGTCAATTTCTTGTTTGTCTAGCTCATTCTTGAAGAACTCAATGGCGGCTTCGTCGTTGATGCCGGAGTTGGTGACCTTTTCGAAGGCGGCGTGGACTAGATTACCAAAGGCGATAGCCTCGGTGGATGGTTCTTCTGGTGCACGAAGGACTTGGCGCTTGAAGAACTCTTGTGGACCGGCATAGACAATATCAATAAAGCTGGTGAGGCTGGAGGCGGACATGACGTAGTTTTCGAGACGTGCCTTGTAGATGGAGCGCATTTCTGGAGACGGTGCGAGATAAGTGGTGAGCCAGTTTTTGAGGTTTTCGGTAGATTTGATGGCTACTTCTTCATAATGACATTTAACTTCTTTTTCTGGGATGAATGGTGAAATTACACGTTTATTCTCGTCAACGAATTCCTCGAGATATTCTAGACGATCTGGAGATTTGCCGTCAAAATCGGCGAGGGAGTTGGTGATAATAAGATGGCTTTTGGCGCGAGTGAAGGCAACGTAGAGAATGCGAAGTTTTTCGCCGTCGGTAGTACCAGTGTGGCGGAGGTGAATGAGATTTTTTGGTAGAGAGAGCAAGTTGTTGTTCCCCTTACCTTTACCCCAAGCAACGTGGTCGGCAGAAATAATAAAGACGTATTCAAACTCAAGGCCTTTGGATTTGTGGGCGGTCATAACCTGAACAGCATCGTCAGCATCGCGATATGGACTAGTGCAGTTGATGGACATATCTGCAGCTTCGTAATCGTCGAGCATTTCAATCAGATCGTGGAGGCGTGGTAGTTTTTCGCCAAAGTGTTTTTTGATGCGGCTGCGGAGAGCGGCGAGGTTTTCGTAGAACTCAAAGATTTCGAATTCGCGAGCAGAGCCATACATTGGATCTCTTGATGATATCTCAATTTGCCTTTGTTCGGTATAGTAGGCGAGGAATGGCGAGCGGAATTCGCCAAGCGCGGAAGTACCAATGAGGTAGTCGAGGAATATATCGAGCGGATCACTTAGGGAGTGGGCGGCAAGGTCGGCGATGAACTTGGCTACGGTGCGAATGTTCTCATCGTCGGATTCAGCAAGATAATCGATGGCAGATTTTTTGTCGCCGCGGGCACGGTTGATAGTACGAATGATGCTAAGTGTATTGAGCCCCCAGAACGGGTAAGACATAATTTCGAGAATTGAGGTTTGAAGTGGTTTTCCTTCGGCTAGTTCATTGATGAAACGGCAGAGGGTGAAAATCTGGTGCATCTTATCATCTTCAAAGAGGTTATCGCGTTTTTCGTAGGCAATTTTGATTTCTTCGTGGGATTTCAAGAACGGAAGTAGTGGCATGAAATACTTGGTCTTGTAGGAAAGGATTGCAATATCGGATTGCTTAACGCCAGATTTGATAAGCTTGCTGATTTCGTTGGCGACCCAGGCGTATTCGGTATCGGATGAAGCGAATTCGTGGCGTTCGATGCCGGTTTTTGCGAGCGGCTCTTTATGGGCAATAAGTTCCTTGTCGGCGAAGCGGTTGTCGGCTTGATTAATAATTTCGCGAGAGAAGTCGAGGATTTCTTGGGTGCTACGGTAGTTCTCGACGAGCGGCACGACGTGGGCGTTGTAGTGGGCCTGATAATCAGATAGGTTGGTGGCGTTTGCGCCCTGAAATTCGTAAATAGCTTGGTCGTCATCGCCCACGGCCATAATCATTGGCTTTTCGTAGTCGGTAAGCTGCTTTACGATCTCAAACTGGGATGGGTTGGTATCCTGGAACTCATCTAGTAGGATAAATTGATATTTCTCCTGCAAAGTAAGCTTGAAACCGCGGTCGGTTTTTAAGGCTTTGACGGCTTCTTCGATCATATCATCAAAGTCATACATATCGTGGTCAGCGAGATATTGCTCATATTCGGCCATGACGTGGGCGAGGCTTTTGAGCTTCTTGTTGGCGATACGGTCTTTGAGGCGATATTTCCCTTTTTCATCTTTTTCGAAGTAGGAATCTTTCCAGGAGGAAAGCGGTTTGATTTTTTCGGTGGCGGTAGCTTCGGTAATAGCTTCTTTTAGATCTTTTGCGATAGATTTGATATTGCGGTCAATGGTCTTTAAAATTGGATCGATGTCGTCGTAATTCCTAAGGATTTCATAGATTGGTTCGTAGGCATTCCTGAGAGAATCGGCGTAATTTCTTGGGATAACGTTCTCAAGTAATGGCGAGATAGCGTCGCTCAAAATCTTGGAGTCGGCAATGTTGGTGTCGGCGATTTTGTCGAGATCTTCGGAAGTGAGATTGTTGGATTTGGCGGCAGAAATAACACTAATAATATCTTTTACGCTATCTCCGCGGAGAATATCGGTGCCTTTGAGCTTGTTCTGAATTTCTTTAACGATCTTAAATTGAGAAACTTCATCAATGGCGGCATCGAGATTACGATCGTAGGAGTCGGAATAATTTTTGTATTGGGCGAGAATATCACCACCGAAGGCATGATAGGTGTTGATATTTACTTTGCTAGCGTCTTTACCGACGATACTTTTGAGACGTTCACGCATGTTGCTAGTACCGGATTCAGTGAAGGTAAGACAAAGGATGTTTTCGGGATTGGTATCGGTATTTTTAAGAATGTAGGCGACTTTTTCGGAGAGTAATTGAGTTTTACCAGTACCAGGACCAGCGAGTACAAGTAATGGCCCGTCTAGATATTCAACAGCTTCTTTTTGTTTTTGATTTAATCCCATATGCCTCCTTTAACTTATTTAATTATAACAAAAAAGCACTCCAAAAGAGTGCTAGGGGGAGGTGATTTTTATTCTTCGTCGTCTTCCATTGGTGTTAGTGCTGCTATAAGTGCAAAAATTGCCGGAAATAACATTATTATTAATGGTAAAGCTCTCATTCTTCTACGCTTTCTTTATCTTTATTTTCTCTTTTTTTGGCTTTAAGGTCTTCTACTCCAGCCCATATAATTCCTCCGATCATAGTCAATAACATTGATCCCATGAGCATAAATAAGCCAAAGTGATTCATCGTATAGTATACTCCGTTGATTTCTACCACGAAATTCACCTCCTTAATGTGCTCCCCCTAGTTGTATATATTATATAACATTTTTGCGTTTTTGACAAGGAAAAAGACACCCATTAGGGTGTCTGAGCGGAGGAGTTGAGTAGTTGTTTTAGCTTTTCTAAGTGGGCTACGAACTTGCTAAGTTCTATTCTTAAATCTATTTTGCCTCTATACTTCTTATCGATATCTTTTTTACCTATTAGATATGGCTCGGTAGTATTATAGAGATCTTGACGAATTGAATCGTAGACTTTTAGATAGAATTCATTCTGGTAATCTATTAGCATGTCTTTATTGGGTATGTTGTCGTATTCACGGACCAATATTTTCATCCTTTGGATATGACAAAGTATATCCATGGCTTTACCATATTTTTGGTGAAACTCGGGGCACACTTCGCCAATTCTTCTCATCGAGGCATTGATTTGACACCGCTCATCATAGATGAGTTGTGACACGTTTTGTTCTTTACGACGTCGCTCATTTTCGGCTATTTCTTTTTTTGATGCAAATTCTTTAGTAGCCGGATCAATTGCATATTGTTTCATCATATAAGCACTATAGACAATTGCTACTACAACTACTATTGCAATAAAACATATTGTTATGACTGCCGTATTCATAGATTCACCCCCCTCATTCTTAGAAATGTTAAAACGTTGATTGGGAATAAAAAAACAGCTTTCATGCTATCACCTCCTAATGTACTTTTCCTCCTGCGAATGATTATACAATGTTTCCTCCTTTTTGACAAAGAAAAAGACGCCCTAGCGGGCGTCTGTATTGGAGGTGGCGTTAAAATTTCTGATAGCTGTAATACTGGATTCGATATCCAGTTGAACTGCGGTGTCTGCTGCTGCACGGAATCCATTAGGTACTTCCTTGAGTAGTTTTTTGAAGCTTTCAAATGCTACCCTGTTATTTGCGAGCTGTTCTTCTATCTTGGCGATGTCCTCATCGCTAAGTTTATTATCATCCAAAGCTTGTCCTGCTATGCAGATAGCAGTGATACCGCGAATGTTCTGTAGAACGTATATTCTTAAGTTATTATATGTACCTTTTACAACCGCCATTAGAGCTTTCTTGTAGATAACATCATCTAATCGCTTAATGGTTTCTCTGATTTTACCCAGTCTTCTGATATCATCGATGGCTTGCTTAAGTTGTGGTTTTGCATTAGAAAATCTTCTAATTTCAAATAACTCATCTTGAGCAATTCTATCGATTTTGTCGAGGTTATCCTCTTCGGTCTCTTCGATTTTCTCGGTGTCTTCAGTATCATACGAATAATATGAACATTCTGATTCTTCATCGTCCATTTCTTCGTTCGTAAAAGGCAGAATATCAAGAGCATCTTCATCGAAGCGTTTTAGAGTTACAATTGCTACACCATAAATGGCCGCAACGGATCCTGCTGTCATGGCCTGCCAAAATGAATTGGACGATCGATAGACTATTAATCCTACTAGCCAGGCTGCAAATATAATAATCGTGAAATAAACCCTTCTAACATATTCGCACTGGAACGCTTTTCTAAGTTTTGCGGTAACTACATTGAAATAAAACATAATACCTCACCTCCATATTCTAAAAGTTCGCCACCCTAGTTTTGCTATTTTATAATAATTTTTGTTTTTTTACAAGAAAAAGGCACCGTTATCGGGTGCCTGTTTGGAAGGGGTGATTGTTATTGTCGTTGTTTTTAAACATTGCGTAGTTTTCTTTGGCCGTCATACTCGCGTCTAATCCAAGTTCTGAAAAAGCGTCAGACTTCTGGATTGATGTGCGCGTAACTTTGATCATAAGTTCGTGATATTTATCGAGCTTCCATTTGTTTTGCTCGAGTTCAGCATTGATATCCAGGATTTCGCCTTCGGTCAGTTTCTTTCTGTGTTCTGCCTGACCGCCGATGCAAATCGTAATGATATCTTGCAAATTCTGCATGACGTAAGTATGAACTTCTTCGTAGGAGTTTATCAGCTCTCCAATGCAGGCCTTATTGTAAGCGGCTTCCTCGAGCTTCTCGATTGCATCCTGGATAACATCCAACTCATTCATTTGAGCTAAGGCTTGCTTGATTTGTTTTCGAATACATGGGCAAGCGTCGCCAAATTTGGTTAGTTCATTTTCGATTCGATCGGGCGTATTTAAACTATCGTTCTCGGAAACGATGTTTTCAATTTCTTCGGCCATAATATCTCCTGCTTTCATGGCCTTGTTTGCGAAAATATGATCCGCAACTACTCCCGCTACTAAGCCGATATCTAAGCCAATCGTTAATAGTAACGAATTGTTTAAGAATAACCCAAACCCAAATATAACCAAAACGAATATTATAAGAGTAACTCCACCCGTTATGAACATGGAAGTTGCTGCGTCTGCAACTGCGTTGCCTGCCCGGTCTAGTTCGTCTGTTACATTTCTAACGTCGTCTATATCTTTGGTATATCTTCTCATTTAATCACCTCCGTAAAGAACCCCCCCTCCTGTATATATTATATAATAAAACCTATACTTTTGCAAGAAAAAGGCACCTTAGTGGGTGCCTGTTGTAGGGGAGGTATAATCTATGTCTTTGAGTTTCTTAAAATTCTCAAATGCCTTGATACTACTATTTAGATCTAGGTTTGAGAATTCATCTTCATTTTGAATTGAAGATGTGGCGATAACTTCGAATAATTCGCTAAACGTATCAAGTCTGCGATTATTGTCCGCTATTTCGTGCTCGATGCTATCGATTGCTCGATTGCTAGGCTTTCGTCCGCCTTTAGCTTCGATGGCTATACAGATTGTAATGATATCATTGAAGTTTCTATATAGAACATCGTGAGTCTCTCGATAATCCTGCTCTAGCGTGCTGAAGGCTGTTTTTCGATAGGCAGTTTTCTTAAAACTATCGATCAGTCTCTTGAATCTTTCGTATCGTTCGATCTGATTAAGAGCCTTGTTCATTTGTGACTTGATAGCGGGACAAATTGTCTTATACTCGATGAGTTTTTGCCGTATTTGCTCATCATTGTCCATATCCTCGTCGAAATAAACGTCAGCATCATCATTGCTTGGAGCATCATCATCCGTATCTAAATCGATAATCTTAACCGCCTCAACTGTAGGCGCTTTACCTTCAAGCTCGCTCAATTCTTCTTTGTCTTGTTCGGCTATATCATGAATGATTTTTAAATCTAGCCCGGTAACAAGTAGAAATAATGCTATCATTAGTGCGTTCCCTGGGAATATTATTTCCATGAAGCAAATAATATACAAAAAACTGATTGGAACTAATGAATAAGCGAGACGATTCAGTAGCTTAATTTTCTTCTTTTTCCTTACGATTTGCGTTTGGTAGAAAATTTCATATGCAGACTCGTCAAATATGGCATCATGGGCCAAAGAGAATTCGAGAACATTGATTATGATTTGAATTATTGATATGGCGGTTTTGTTCATAAAAACACTTAAAACCATTGAAGTGGTTACATGTGCAAATCCCATAAAAATGATGATTGATACACATACTGCAATCTTGCGAAAACGGCTTATTTTGTTCTTTTTGCTCAATAATATACACCTCCTTAAAGTGCGCTCCCCATACTATATATTATAGCATAAAATGCTTATTTTTGCAAGGAAAAAGGCACCTATTTGGTGCCTAAACTGGGAGAGTTGTTGTCTAAGAAATTACTGATTGCGATTGCTGTCGCATCGATACCGATATTCGACATATCTGTAGTCCTCTGAGTGGCAGATCGGCCAACTATGCTGAGTATTTCCTTCATCTTATCAAGTTTGTGCCTGTTGTCCTTTAATTCTTGTTCGACATCTTGAAGCTCGTCTTCTTTTAGTCCGGCGTTAAAATCAGCCTGACCTGCTACGCAAATAGTGATGATATCATCGATGTTTTGCAAAACCCCTCTATTTACTACGTTGTAGGAGTTTTCAAGCTGCTCTAACAGAGCCGCTCTATACGCCCTTTCTTTTAATCTATCGAGACTCATGCGGATTATTTGTAGCTCTGAAATATCGCTTTTGGCGCGTTCAAGTTGTGGCTTGATGCTAGGGCAGAATCTTATAAACTGATCCAGGTCGGCTTTTAGCAGTTTAATCTTATCTTGTTCTTCCTTGGGCTGTTCTTTGACCTCTGTTATCTCTTTGTACTTTCCTTCAATTACTTCATGTTTTTCTTTTGTAAAAAATGCTTTTAAGTTTGAAGGTATAAAAGAGGTTAGCTTTGGTATCTTGTCCTCTGAGATATCTAAGACACTCATGATATCGTAACCGATAATCCCGGATGCAATTAGTCCTATGAGTAACTTGCTAGCAATACCGAGATTTGAGTCTGCGGCTATGCCAATTGTTACTATAAGTCCAATTGGGAATATTAAAGCGGCAAGAAGCTTCATTAATGGACTTCTTATGCTCTTTTCCAATACGTTGTCGTAGAGTATTCCCTGACTAGCCAGAAACATAGTTGGAAATGTTAGGAATATTACCATTACGATCGTGGCTGTGCTTCCGATAGTGTCTTTTGCTACATGTCCAAGGCTTACGCCTGCCAGTAGGCAGATGAAGAAGATTAGTGTGTGCAGTGTAGCTCTCTTGATGATAGACATGCTGTTCTTTTTCATTTACAACACCTCCTCCTAAGGTACTCTCCCCGTGTGAGGTATTATATAATACTTTTATTTTTTTACAATAAAAAAGGCGCCATTTAGGCGCCTGGTTTGGTGGTGGGAGAGAAAACATCTGTTTCGCTGCCTTTAAGCTTTGTAAAGCTGTCTATGGCAGCAAGTTCCGAATCGATATCTAAGTCAGAGAATGCATCGTTTTTCTGGATCGATGCACTAGCAGCTCTTTTTAGGTTTTCCTTAAAATGATTGATTTTATTCTCATTGCTACTTAGTTCTTTATCAATCGTTTTAAGTTCATCCTTGGTGAGCCCTTTGTTTTGGATAGCTCGTCCAGCAATACATACCGCAAGGATGTCTCGCATGTTTTGTCCAACATATAAGACTAGTTTTTTATAGACTCCATGAAGCGCTTCGATAGTTGTCTTTTTATAGATGACTGTTTCTAGCTTTTCAAGTGTTAGCCTTAAGTCTTGCAGTTCGTAGATTTGATTGAGTGCTTTCACGATACAACCATGAGTATTTGGACATTTATTGCCAATCTCAGCCAGTTGATCAAGGATTGATTCTCCTGTTTTTTGCGGCTCATCCCCAGTATCATTCTCATCGTTGTCGCCATCTTCATTTTCGTTTTCGTCCTCATTCTCATCTTCGTCTTCATTCTCGTCTTCGTCTTCGTCTTCGCTTTCATCTTCATCTTCTTCCGCATCTTCTTCTATGCCTTCTGATACATCTAGGCATTTGCAGACGAGTTCAGCGGGCGATAAGATTGACCAGATTCCACATATGATTTTAACACCTAAAGGTATATTGCCGGTCATATAGTTCCAAAAAGCGAATAAACCCGAAAAGAAGAGTAGCATTGCCATTACTGCTGCGCCGCCTTTCTCTAAAACCGTATCATCATGACAAGTAAGCGACGGTGCGCTTATTAAAAACATCGGTAGCATAAATGCTAATATTGGCACCAATACGAATGGATGGCCACATTTAAATGCTACTACAATTATCGAAATAATACCTAAAATTACCCATAAAACAGCATTAATAAAAGTTGTTCTTTTCAATAATCTCCACCTCCGTAATGTTCTCCCACCGTATCTTATAATTATAGCATAAACTCAATAAAAAGTCAATGTGCACAGGGGTGGTAATTGACAATCTTTGGTAATCGTTGTATAGTATTTGGTGAGATTGGTTAGTTTATATTTCTAATTAAGGAGGGATCTTGTATGTTTAATGAATTGAGTTACGACGAGAAGAATCGTCTAATGCATGAATGTGCGGAGTTTTTGGCTTCTCCTGACCGTGCTGTACCTAAAGAGGTGCGTTCGAAGTCTAATCCTATGGCTGGTAAGTTGTGGCTAAAATGGCATAAGAAAGAGCAGAAAAAGATTAAGAGATTTGCGTTGTATTTTGATAAGGATTATTATCTTGTAAGATACCGCAAGAATTCTAGTATTTATAAGGAGCTTAATCTTACTCCGATGCCGCCTTGTAGAAAAGATGCCATGATGATTATGAGACATTTCTTATATTTAGGTTCTACTTTGCGACATGATGCGCGGGCGAACTTTTTACTCGCTAAAGAGCTTATTGGTGTCAGATTAATACCAGAGCTGCATCTTGCGGCCGAGGATTTTGGGCAGTTGCTTATCTTTATTGCTGAGACTGCTACGGATGATATCATTCGCCTCTGCGCGCTTAACAATATCTTTGACGAGAATATTCTTTATGATTTTTCACAACGCAAAGATCGCAAGCTCAAAAATCTCGCGAAGATTCGCCTTTGGGCATATAAGTCCGAAAACGATTATCGCGAGTTTGATATCAGGGATGATGTTGCTGAAGTCTTAGCTTAATTCTGGTTTTATCTAAAATGGCCTACGTATGTAGGCCATTTTTCTATTCTTGTGAGAGAATCTTGCCGGTGCCGTATTCGAGATGAAGAATACGTTGGTTGCGGGACCCTCGGAATTTAAGAGAGAGGTCGCGCTCCGCTAGAATGAAGCGACCGTCGATGAGAGCGTCGAGGGATTTGAGGAATTCCCATGCGGCTCCGCCGTAGTCTTTGATTTCTTCATAGGTGAAGCCTGAGAAGCTCCAAACATTCCAGCCAAGTTCATTGCGGCAGAAATCGGCGATTTCTTTGCAGGCTTCTGGCTGGACGAATGGTTCGCCACCGCAGAAGGTGATGCCTGTTTGGCCTTTCATAGCACGCAATTGTTCTTTAACTTCTTCAATGTCAACGAGGAAACCACCATTAAAATCCCAGGTTTCAGGATTCTGACAGCCAAAGCAGTGATTTGGGCAGCCTTGGGTCCAGAGCACAGCACGGAGACCATCGCCATTGACGATGCTATCTCTTTCTAGTGGTCCTGATAGTCTGATTTGCATATTTTACTCCTGTTTAGTGAAGCGAGGCCATTGACCTCGCTTCTTTTTTATATTATATCAGTTTTTATTCTTTACCGGTTGCTTTCTTAGCGGTGCGTTTGGCTTTTTCGCGTGCACACTTTTCATCTGGGGTGTAGACACCGGCGACGTTGTGTTTGACGCGGGCCTTTTCCTCAGCTTTCTTAGCGTCGTTCCAGCGATCGAGAGAGCCTACAAGGTAGCCAGTAATGCGGCGGAGGCGTTCAAATGGCATGTCGCCTTCTTTGCGGCCACAGGATGGACAGACGTCACCTGAGATGATACCAGTAAAACCACAGACTGGGTCGCGGTCGACTGGGTGGTTGACGGAACCGTAGCCGATACCGCAATCGTGCATCTTGCGAATGACTGCCTCAAAGGCGTCGATGTTTTGAGATGGGTCGCCATCGAGCTCAATGTAGGTAATGTGGCCGGCGTTGCAGAGGTTGTGGTATGGAGCTTCGATTTCGATCTTCTCAAAGGCGGAGATTGGGTAATAGACTGGTACATGGAAGGAGTTGGTGTAGAATTCGCGGTCGGTTACGCCCTTGATGGTACCAAATTCTTTGCGGTCGAGTTTGGTGAAGCGGCCAGCGATACCTTCGGCTGGGGTAGCAAGGAGTGAGAAGTTGAGTTTGTACTTCTTACAGTAGCTGTCGCATTTTTCACGCATGTGGGTGATGATGTCGAGGCCAAGTTCGCGGGCATCTTCATCTTCGCCGTGGTGTTTGCCAACCATAGCTACGAGAGTCTCAGCAAGGCCGATGAAGCCGATGGAGAGAGTACCGTGTTTGATAACGTCGCGGAGAGTATCGTTTGGACCAAGCTTTTCAGAGCCGAACCAGTTCCCTTGTCCCATGAGGAATGGGAAGTTACGGACGTGTTGGTTAGCTTGGAATTCGAAGCGGTCGAGAAGCTCATCCTTAACGAGATCCATCTTTTCATCGAGTTCGCGGTAGAACCCTTCCCAGTCTGCTTCTTTGCGTTCGCCGAGGCAGATACCGTGCTTGATACCGATGCGGACGAGGTTGACAGTGGTAAATGAGAGGTTGCCACGTCCAGTGACGATACCATCGGATTCTGGGAAGACGGATGCGAAGACGCGTGTGCGGCAGCCCATGGTTGCGATTTCGGTGCGGTAGTCGCCCTTCTTGTAGTACTTGAGGTTGTATGGAGCGTCGATGAAGCAGAAGTTCGGGAAGAGTCGCTTGGCGGATACTTCCATAGCACGTTTGAAGAGGTCGTAGTTTGGATCGCCTGGGTTGTAGTTGACACCTTCCTTGACCTTGAAGATGGAAATTGGGAAGATTGGGGTTTCACCTTTACCTAGGCCATTAGCGGTGGCTTCGAGCAAATCTCTAGAGACGAGACGACCTGCTGGAGTTTCGTCGGTACCAAAGTTGATAGAAGTGAATGGAACCTGGGCGCCAGCGCGAGAGTGCATGGTGTTGAGGTTGTGGACGAAGCCTTCCATGGCTTGCATGGTTTCGCGTTCGACATCTTCGTTGGATGCTTCGACGACTGCCTTTGGCCATTTTTTCTTGGCGAGGATAGCATCGTCGCCGTAGTTAATGTCTTCTGGAACTTCGAGTTTTAATTCTTTGTCGACAAATTTGTTGTATTTGGCGAGGTTGCGCTTCAAAGCCTTTCTAAAGGACTTGTTGACGCCTGGAGCCATAGCATAGTCGAAGTTTGGAATGGATTGACCACCGTGTTGTTCGTTCTGGTTGGCTTGAAGGAGGATAGCGGCGAGAGCAGCATAAGAACCGATGGAATTTGGAGTGCGGAGATGGCCGTGACCGGTGTTGAAACCGCCATTTTCAAAGAGAACAAATGGATCGGATTGGCAGCAAGTAAGAGTACCAGTAGCGTAGAAATCGAGATCGTGAATATGGATGTCGCCATTGTCGTGGGCGGCAGCGATTTCTGGGCGAAGAAGTACGGTCTTTGCGAACATCTTGGAACCTTCAGCACCGAATTGGAGCATTTTACCCATGGCAGAGTTACCATCGACGTTGGCGTTGCTACGTTTAATATCTGAATCTTCGGATGCATCAGCGTGGGAAATAGTGCGGTAAATGTTCATGAGGTCGGATTTAGCTTCGCGAATGCGGGAGCGCTCTTGGCGATAGGTAATGTATTCCTTAGCGGTGCGCTTGAAGCTGGATTCCATCAAAACTTGTTCGACGATATCTTGGATTTGCTCGACATTTGGGGTGCGGGTCTTGATTTCGTCGCAAGCACGCTTAACGGCCTTTTCTGCGAGTGCTTTGGCACGATCGGCTTTGAACTCGCCTGTCACGAGTGCGGCTTTGTTGATGGCTTCGGCAATTTTCTCTGGCTTAAAGTCAACGATTTTTCCGTCGCGCTTGACAATTTTTTTGAACATATAAAATATACCTCCTTGAACAGTATTTTATTTGCAAAATTGTTGTTTATATTGTATGACGCTAGATGTAGTGTCTTGTATCTAGTTTATAGCACTATATGTGGGGTGTCAATGTTTTTATGGTAAAAATGTAAAAAATACAACAATATCCCTGTTATTTAATGCTCTATGGCCGTAGAGCTGTGGAAAAATAGTGTTTTTGACAAGAAAATACCCACTACATATAGTGGGTATTGTTATGTTAGCGATTTCTTGTGCTCTTTGAGATATGAGTTTATATAATTCAAGGCTGCAACCATGTCATTTTCTCTATATCCGGCTCGTTTGGGGTAGTTCATTATTTCTATGATTCCACATTTGAATTGGATAATCGATGAGGTAATAATTGCTGATCCTTTTGAACTTTTTACTAATTCATCTCTAAAGCTATTCCATGTCTTTATGCTTTCTTCCGATTCGGAAGTGCCTTCCCCTAAATTGTAGTTATATTCCGGAAAGGTTATCCTTATCGAGTAGCTACCATAATCAATGAAATGAAAATTCATTTTGATTTCGCCAACGGTATTAATAATATCAATGTACTCCTTCACCCTCATAACTTCACCTCCTTTTGATTGTGATGTGGTGAATGTGTTATTACTGTGATTATATAATTATTTATCTAATCTGTCAATTAGGGGTGCATTAGCTTATTGATATAGGCATCGACGGCGTTATTGTTTTCTTCGGCGTATACATTGATAACGTCTCTACCGATTGTTTCTACGGTTTTTGGTGATTGCCAGGTATTATTTATATATACGTCTTTACTGAGTTTTTTGATTTGTTTTTGGACTATATCTTCATTCATGGCGTAATCGCGTGCGTAACGCTCTTCGTCGCTAATTTTGGCAGCCTCATTAGCTTGCTCCAAAGCAAAATCTACATATTTCTTGAGGTTTTCAATTTGCTCTTTGGCGACTTTTAATTCTTCTTGACGGCGATTACGGTAATCTTCGTCGAGATTATTGTTTAGCATAAACATGATACCGTCGACTTGCTCGTGGCATTCTAGAAGCGTGCACCATTTGGCCTTGAGCATGGCACGGGTATATTTGGTCATGATGTGCTTTTGCTCCATCTTGTTGACGGATTGCAGCTTTTTTATGTCGATGCCATTATCGAGGACTTTGGCGATTTCTGGATCGTAGCCGATGATGAGGCGTGGCATGATTTCGATACGACCTTTTTCGATAAGAGGATTGTCTGGATGTTTGGTATCTTCAAAATACTTAACCGAACCAAAGCCTGGTAGTTTAATGCCGTAGCGGTAGCGATTATGAAGAGTGGTATATTCTGTACTATTATCGTAACTGCCAAATTCTGATGCGTATTCTGCTGGTGCATCATTTCGAATTCCGTAGGCGTGGCGTTTAAGGAATTTATTACGCAATTTAGTGTAATCTGTATTGCAGGTTGCATCAAAACCGATTGGCATTGGCTTTGAATCGGTGAGCTGGCTTTTGATAATACCTACGAAATCAATATGATTAAAACAGTCGTCAATGAGAGAACAATTATATGTGGCGATGGTCATTTTTTCGCCACTCTTTTGTTGCATGTAGCGGTTTTCATAAAACCAGTCTTTGGTCTCGATCATGTCTTTGAGATTTTTTTCGAGTAGAAAACCGTTTTGAGCGCCACCTTGTTCGCTCTCGAAGGTAGGGCTATGGATGGCAATTTGGTATTGAGTAATATCCGCATTGATTTCATTTGGTGTGTAAACATCGTAAAAGTTTCGAGCTTTTGGACGTTCGTCGACTTCAGTTTGATCGTTTCCGACTGTTGCCGGATTTATGGCATGATAGTTAGCAAACTTGCTCTTTCTAGTAAAACTAGGAGTACTCGTGGTAGGATTTGTAGCACCGAATGATTTTGGGATATGCGGATTCATATTAGTTTTATTTTAGCATAACTTAGATGGTAAAATCGTCGTTTGGATTTAATGGAATTACTTGGATGCCGTCTTGGTCGGTAATGGATTTAATATTGTTGATGTCGAATGTTTTGCCAAGGTCGGATAAAACTGCATCGTGAATTGGGATAACAAGCTGAGGACGAACTTGTTCGATATAACTAACCGTTTCCTGAACTTTGCACCATGGGGCGTCGAGCGGAGCCATAAGGATGGTTGGGGTGCTTGGCGGAAGATCGAAAGAATCACCAGGGTGAGCAACTACGCCATTTACTATTACGCCAATATTGCTGCAAGGAACTCTGCCTTCAAAAATGCAGGCATGGTCTTTGCCAAAGAATTCCAGATGAAAACCTTCCACATCTTGAATATTGCCAGCCTCTACGGCATAGGCGCCTGATAGGCCAGACATTGCTTCGACGGTTGTAAAAATTTGGGCATTTGGATTGCTGAGTTTGATTTTGTTGACGACTTCCGGGTTGCAGTGGTCGCTATGACTGTGGGTAACGACGATGGCGGCTACGTTGGTGAATTCTGGAAGAGTATTATTAAATTCTACTGGATCTATGATTAGAAGTTTGCCATTTTCTTCGATTGATATACAAGAGTGTTCATATTTGGTGATTTTCATGATTCTATTATAGCTTATTTTTCCATAAAAAAATTCGCCCCATTTGGGGCGGATTTTTAGATGTTAGGATCACCTCCTTTCAGAATTGTTCGATTACTTTTAGACCGCGGATGACTTTTTGATAAATCAACGGGTCTTTAATGTAATTCTCATCCTCGCAACCTTCGTCGCATTCTGATAGTTTTTCTATTAATGCGATTGCACGAGTGGCAGCTTCCTGGTCAAGAAATTCGATTAGTTCATTCTGATATCTTTCTTTCTCTTCGGGATGTTTTTGCCATCTTTGCCAAGGTAAGTCGTGCCCGTATATTACGGCGAGGAAGGGTTTTCTTTCCTCTTCTGCAAGGAAGTTCCATGCCCACCAAAGTCCTATATATGCTGAGACTAAGGCATGATTATAAAAACAGAGCTCTCCGGCTTTATTAGTGGCACAAGTATATTTCTTGCCTGCATCATGTATAACTCCGAGTAGTACTGCACACCTTGGAAGCTCGCCGGCTTCGATAAGGTTTACTGTGACTATGGCAGCATGATGTTTGACAGATTCTTTGTGCCATTTTGAATATTGGTCGCCAAGGTAGCCGCGGTATTCTTTAATACTAATGTCGTCGGGCTCTTTTGCGAACGGGAATGTATATTTCCATTTAATATAATTCCCATACAGTGTGTCGGTAAGTTTGTCCGGTGTATCGAGGTATTTATACATTTCCTCGATGTCTTCGAAGGTTCGTTTGACCTGGCCTTCAAATAAGAATTTCCCACTTGCTACATTGTTATATATTCCCGCCAATGTAGTTGGGATTCCTTTTAGTGCTTCGTGCATCTTTGTAACCCCCTTTCAAAGGTGACTGATCGAACCGTATTCTGAAAATCGGCTTTTAAGGTTCGACTAATTCTAGTGTCAAAAAGACCAATGGGTCCTCTACTATTATTATAGCACAAAATGCTTAAATAGTCAATGTTTATAGGGGTGGTGTTTATGTTTTGGACATGAAAAAACTCGCCAAATTTAGCGAGCTTTCTCGTTTTAGTAACCGAATTTCTTGTGTTCTTTGAGAATTCTGCGCGTATAGGCGATCGCTTCTGCGGCATCTTCACTTTCCTGGCGATAATTCATCATTTTGAGAGCGATCTCCATGATTCCGACATGGAACATTCGTTCGTCTGTAATGATAAAAGCGTATAACTTTGAGGCCTCTTCAGCACTCTCCTTGAAGTCGCGCCAGTCGATTTTATGGAGGTCGTAAGCCTCTGCTTTGAACCGGATGCTGATACGTATGGGAATACCACTTTGATCTTCGGTGCAGGTCAGCTTCATGAGCCCACCCTCCTGATTATTGACGAAGTTTACATATTCTTTGACATTCATTCTGGCCATGGAGTCACCTCCTCTATTCAATGTCTTGTGATAGATAGATTGTGCGCGGCAAGAACCTGACTTTTTCGTAGAATTTAATTGCTAAGCTATTTTGAGCATTTACGCCAACATAGATTCTGTTGACTCCGTTTTCTTTGCAGTATTTTCTGAAGTCTTCGGCGAGCATTTCACCAATACCTTTGCCACGATATTCTCTTTCTATGTAGATATTGTGTAATGTGGCTTGTGTGATATTGCGAGCTGCTTCTTTGCCGTTAATAGCTATAGTTCCGATTAAGAATCCTACCGGTTTTTTCTCGTCATACGCAATAGTTACATATCCTTCCTCTATAGCCCTCAAGTATCTTTCTTTGGCTGTTTTGGTAAATGGATAGTTTACATTGATTGTTGGATCGAATTGCTTTTCGTATTGCGCTAATTTGTTGCCGAATCCCTGTATAAACACAATGTCGCTTTCGGTTGCTTTTCTAACTCTAATGTTCATCATTTATCCCTCCTCCTCGATGACTGTTTTGTATATTATAATATATTTTTATTGTTTCTGCAAGTTAGGAAAAACCCGCTCGATTGAGCGGGTTTAAAGTTACTTCTTAGTAGACATGATGCAAAGGCTGGCATGTGTGAGATAGGTGACACCGTTAATCTTGATTTGTAATTGATCACCATCTGAGTAATCTTTCCATGATTCGACGGGACCTTCTACATATACTTCTCCGTTGGGCTTATAGATAACCGCGTAGTTGAACGTATAGGTAGTGTCGACCATTTGCATGTTTCCGCATGCGGACAATGTGAGTGCGATTATCACTATTATCGCCACAAGCGCAAATGCCTTTTTAAGGAAGCTTGCCTTACCTGAATACCTTTCTTCTTTTTTTGATGCTGAAGTACTAGAGTTTTCTTTTCTCTTCATTTCTAACCCTCCCTTAGAATGTTTTTATTTAGCTAAATGCTATCTTATTATTATATCATGAATATGCTTTATTGTCAATAAAAATAGCCCTGGTTGCGGGGTTATCTATATGTGTTGTTCCGGTGGTGGATCCTACAGGGCTCGAACCTGTGACCTTACGAATGTGAATCGTACGCTCTAGCCAGCTGAGCTAAGGATCCGTACAGATATTATAACACATTTCATGGTATAATTTAGACATGAGTAAACTCTTTTTGATGTCTGGTCCTTGCGGTGCTGGTAAAACCACGCTGGCAAAGATTTTGAGCGAGGAGCGTGGGCTTCGCTATTTAGGCATCGAGGATTTTTATGCGGCTTTCTTTGGCTCAGAACTAATCCATAAGCACGAGGATGAGGTTTGGGAGGCGTTTTCTCTTGCTATTCGCGCTGCGATGGTAGACGAGGTGGATGTTATTATTGATACTAATGCGCCAACTCGTGCTGATCGTGAATGGTTCTTTGAGCGATTTCCTGATTTTGAGTTTAATTTGGTCTGCGTTTCGGCTCCGCGCGAGCTTTGCCTTTTAAATAATAGCAGTCGCGAGCGTACGATTCCTGAACAGGAGTTTCTTGCTATGTATGATGCGGTCGAGCTGCCTACTGATGAAGAAATATCTAAATATGCTTCAGTCGCTTTTTATCAAAACGTCGATAATACCGGTTTAAAGTTTATCAAATCGATTACTAATCGCTTGTAGCTTAGGCCTTTTTGATTATAATTAAATTAATTGAAAGGACTATATGACACCTGAAAAACTAAAAGAATTTGAAACTGAGCTAGCTTCTATTGAAGAATTTTTGGCTGCTCCTGATGCTTTTTCTAAACCGGATTTTGCCGATAAATCTCGTCGTGCGGCTGAGATTCGTGAGATTTTGGATTTAGTACATAAAATTGAACAACTAAAGAATAATCTAACTGAAGCGGAAGCTCTGCTTGAGGATCCGGAACTTGGCGAGATGGCTAAAGATGATATTGAGAGTCTTGGCTCGCAGATTACTGCTGCCGAAACAGAACTTGATGAAAAATTGATTCCGCGTGATCCTACTGATGATAAGCCGGCTATCCTAGAAATCCGTGCTGGTGCTGGTGGCGATGAGGCTTCTCTCTTTGCTGGTGAGCTTTATCGTATGTACCTTAAATATGCCGAGAATCATCACCTTCGCACTGAGTTGATTTCTCAAAATGAAAATGAAGCTGGTGGTATGAAGGAAGTAATCTTTAAGGTTTCTGGTGAACGCGCCTATGGGCAATTAAAATTTGAAGGCGGCGTGCATCGTGTACAACGTGTTCCAGTGACTGAATCCCAAGGCCGCATTCATACTTCTACTGCGTCTGTGGTAGTTTTACCAGAGGCTTCTGAGACTGATCTTGAGATTAAACCAGAGGATCTTCGTATTGATATTTATCGTTCTGGTGGCCATGGTGGTCAGGGCGTAAATACTACCGACTCCGCCGTGCGTATTACCCATATTCCTACTGGTCTTGTGGTGGCAATGCAAGATGAGCGTTCGCAGCAGCAAAACCGCGTCAAGGCTATGAATATCCTTCGCTCGAGACTCCTAGATCGCAAGAAAGAAGAAGAGCTTAAGAATGCTTCTGCTGCTCGTAAATCTTTGATTGGTACAGGTGATCGCTCCGAGAAGATTCGTACTTACAACTTCCCTCAAGATCGTATCACTGATCATCGTATTCATTATTCACGTTCTAATATTACCGCTGCGATGGACGGCGATATTGATGATCTTGTAGCCGAACTTACACGTAATGAGCGTGAGTTGGCAGCTAACGGAGAATAATTATGAAAGTTTCAGATTGGCGCTCAACTTCTAAGGCTTCAAAGGTGGATTCCCTTGATGCTGATTTAATCTTGATGGATATTTTGGGGTATAAGGACCGTTCTGAACTCACTCTGCATGCTAGTGATATTGTAGATTCGGCCAATGCTCGTATTGCTAATAAAATGGTAAAGCGTAGGTTACGAAAAGAGCCGCTTGCCTATATCTTGGGTTATCGTGATTTTTATGGTCGTCGTTTTGCTGTTATGGATGGATCAATTAAGACGTTGATTCCTCGTCCCGAATCTGAAACTATTATTGATATTGCTAAAGAAATTGCTCCGGGTACTATTCTTGATGTTGGTACTGGTTCTGGCGTACTTGCGCTTACTCTTGCCGCTGAGTTGCCCCAATCTCGTGTGGTGGCTTCTGATATTATTCCGGAATATCGTAAGATTTTTGAAAAAAATGCGCACGAATTGGGTTTTGCTGTTCATGATCTTTCGGAGGTTAATTACGCGCCTGAAACAGTTTATACCCCTGTTTGGTTCACTGTTTCAGATCTACTCGACAATATTTCGGGACATTTTGATTTGATTGTGGCAAATTTGCCCTATGTGGATGGAAAATGGGATTGGATTGATAAGGAAGCTTTGAGCTATGAGCCGTATTCTTCGCTTTTTGCGGCGGATGATGGTCTTGCTTTGATTAAAAAGTTAATTGTTCAGGTTCAACAAAAACAAGCCTCTGATTATTTGATTCTTGAGGCTGATCCATGTCAATTCGGTCCAATTGTCGAGTTCGCTAAACAATATGGTCTCACGCTCCTGATGGAGCGTGGGTACCAATTATTGTTTAGGGTTGGTTTATAATTTTTGATTATTTTTCACTATAAGCGCCAAGCGTGATATTGACAGCAATTTCGCTACCGCCGCGAAGTACAGTAAGTTGTACGGTGTCACCTGGTTTGTATTCACCGAGAAGGCTAAAGAGTGAGCCGGCTTCGCCAATTTTTACGCCACCTACGGCGGTGATAATATCTTTATCTTTGAGGTCAGACTTAGAGGCTGGACTATCTTTAATAATGGCGGAATAGCTTTGTGGATTGTAGAGATAAGCACCGTAATTGACTGGTAGATTATAGGTATCAGCAACAGATGCATTTATTTCTACGCTGTAGACGCCAATATACGCACGTTTGGCGTCGCCGGTCTCAATGAGTTGTGCGAGCATGCCCTTGATGCTAGAGATTGGGATTGCGAAGCCGATATTGTCTGCGGTGGTGCTGGTAGCAGTGTTAATTCCGATAACTTCGCCTGCTGCGTTTACGAGCGGGCCGCCGGAGTTGCCTGGATTAATGGCAGCATCGGTTTGAATCATATTGGTGAGAGTTTCAGCTGATGAACCAGTGCTGTCGGTGGCGGTAAGGGTGCGACCAGTACCAGAGATGATGCCAGATGTAACTGTATTGCGGTATTCGCCAAGTGCATTGCCGATTGCGATTACTTGTTGGCCAACAGAAAGTGTCTTAGAATTACCAAGCGTAGCGGCTGGAAGGTCGGAGACGTCATCGATCTTAAGGAAAGCTACATCATTAAGTGGGTCATAAGTGACGACTTTTACTTTCTTGTATGTCTTTCCATCTGCAGTAACAACATTAACGGTAGTTGCGCCTTCTACAACATGTTTATTAGTGAGGACATAGCCATTCGAAGATACTATCATGCCAGTACCTGCGGCTTGTGAACTATAATCGCGACCAAAGAAGCTGGTAGACTTTGTTTCTGTAACGATTGAAACTACTGATGGGGATACTTTTGCAAATACGTCAGCGATAGAGCCTTCTACGAAGTTGGCGGAGTTACCATCTACTCCATTTGCAGCAAATGTGAGTGGAGTATTGCTTTTATTGTAGCTTAGAATTGAAAATGTAAGTGCAGTACCTGACATGCCTAATGCTGCAACGATACAGAACGCAGTGAATACTTTGTGATGCTTGCAACCGCAGCCACACTTACACTTTTTTGCTTCTGGCACTGGTGCTGGTGCTACAGGTGCTGGGGCGACTACGACTGGCTGTACGGCTGGAGCTACGGCTTCGGTGGCAGTTTTTTTGGTGGACTTAGTGGTCCTTTTTGCACGTGGTTTTGTAACCTTTTCGGTTTCTTGTTTTTTTACCATATTACCTCCTTTAACGATTTTAGATATTAAATATCGGCTTACTGAACCAGATGATAACGATGAGAATAAGTATTGCACTGTAAATTACTGGAAGAGCAATATCTTTGAAGCGGTAGTCTTGCTGTTTCTTGACGATAAGTTGTCTTGCGTAGTTATAAGCGAAGGCGAAGATTGTGAGAATGACGGTGAGCTGTGGAATGCGGATGCCGGTATTACCAAAGGTGTAGATAATATTCCAGGCGTGGCAGAGCCAAGCGGTTTCAGCGAAGACGAGGCCGCAAACTAAAGTAGTGAGAGTGTAATCACGGTCGTCGCTCTGTACTAAGACGTGGCGACTTGCGCTATAGCCAACAATGAAGCAGAGTAGAATTAGAACGATTGAGTCTAGATTTGAAGTCATAATGACGCTTGAAGAAATACCGAGGAATACGGCAATGAGGGATTGTACGAGGTTGGCTCGTTCGGATGACATTGGTTTAATAATGATAAGCCAGAAGCAGTAGAAAGCGGCAAGAATGATGTGGATTGGTAGGAATGAATTGCCGGCGGAATAAGCTAGTAATACGGTACTGATGCCGACAATATAATCTACAAGATTGGATTTGAGGTTGATCCAGAAGTAGCGTGGACGTACAGCGAATACGCGCCATTTTGAAGTAATTACTAGGATAAGACCAATAAGTGGGCTGTTGCTAAGAAGCGTAATGAGGACTGCGCCAATGCCGAGAAGTAGGTTCATGAAGACGTGAACCATGGTGCTGGCGATGTTGCGGGATTTTCTAGCAAGAATGAAATCTGACATGCTTATATTATATAACAATTTAGCTTAAATTAAACTGAAAAGCGCGAGGCCTTTTCTGTGCTATAATATTTTCTATGGAACCTAAATTCTTCCAGAAATACCCTATCGTAAAAGACATCTTGAGTCTTGTTGGTTTTGTGGCTGCCATTGTGCTTGGTACGATGTTTTTGACTACTTTTATTTATCGTTCGTATGATGTGGTTGGTCAGAGTATGGAGAATACTTTTAAAGATAGTGATCGCGTAATCGTAAATCGTGCCGCTGTTTCTTGGGCGCACCTGATGGGACAAGAATATATTCCGGAGCGTGGTCAGATTATTGTGTTTGCCAATGAGGATAAAACTAAAGTTACCGAATATAGGGCTAATGGCGTAGAGAATCCTAAGACTTGTAATGCGCCAGATAATATTGCTGATCAGTATATTATTAAACGTGTAATTGCATTCCCTGGTGAGCGCGTTGTTGTTAAAGATGGTAAGCTCACTGTTTATAATGAAGAACATCCAGATGGCTTTGATTACGATTCTACATATCGCACCGAGGAAGACTTTGGCCCTAAGGAATACACTTCTGGCGAAATAGATACGATTGTTCCGGAAGGTGAATTATTTGTTTCGGGTGATAACCGAGAAGGCTCACATTCTTGGGATTCTAGGAATGGTCTTGGTACGATTCCTTTCTGTAGGATTATGGGCCCGGTTGTATTTAGGCTCTTCCCATTTGAACGAATGAGAATATTTTAAAGCATAAAAAAGCTCCCCTTCTGGGGAGTTTTTTGTTATTCTATTTCACCAATCATTTTGATTGATTCTGCTTCTGGTAACTCTTCTACGTCTTTGAGTTTGCGTTCGATTTGACGAGAAGTAGTCTTAGCAGATTCGATCTTATTGGCAGATTCCTGAAGTTTCTTTTGGACTCCGTCAAGGAGGTCGCCAAACTTACCAAATTGCGTTTTAACTGCGCCAAGGGTTTGCCAGACTTCAGCAGAGCGCTTTTCGATGGCGACGGTACGGAAGCCCATGAGGAGGCCGGAGAGCATGACTGGTAGCGTAGACGGTGAAGCGATGGAGATGTTATATTTTTTGCGGATTTCGTCAGATAGGCCTGGAATACGAATAATTTCGGCATAGAGGGACTCCGTTGGGACAAACATCATGGCAAAGTCTGTAGTTTTTGGTGGATCAATATATTTGGTAGAAATCTTCTTGGCTTGTTCCTTAACGTCGTTTGCTAGGGCTTTTTGGAAGACGGCAATATTATCCGTATCGCCCGCATCGTAGGCGGCAATGAGTCTAGAATAGTTTTCAACTGGGAACTTGGAGTCGATTGGAAGATAGACGGTCTCGTCTTTGCCTGGCATTTTAACTGCAAATTCGACGCGGTCATTGGAGCCATCTTTGGTGATAATATTTTCTTCATATTGGTTGGCAGTGAGAATATCCTCGATAATAGCGCCAAGTTGGACTTCGCCATAGATACCGCGGGTTTTGACGCCTTCCATAACCTTCTTAAGGTCACCGACGCCGGTAGCAAGATTCTTCATTTCGCCTAGGCCTTGGTAGACTTGGGTAAGTTGTGTAGAGATAGATTTGAAACTTTCATCAAAGCGCTTTTCGACGGAGGCTTTGAGTTTTTCATCTACGGTCTCGCGCATTTCTTCAAGCTTCTTGGTATTGTCCTCTTGAAGGCTTTTGACGCGAGTATCGATGGTTTTGCTGATATTTTCGAGGTTCTTTGAAATCTCTTCGCGGTTTTTGCGGAAGTTATCGTCGATGGCCGGATTGAGTTTGTCGATTTCTTTTTCGAGGACACTGAGTTTAAGCTCTAGTTCCTTGAATTCTTTTGAATTATCGGTGGTGGTTGCTGGTTTTCTGATGATGAGAAAGAGTAATAGTGCAACAGCTATGACTCCCAATATAATACTTATGATTTCCATAAGGATATTATAGCACAATAGATAAAGCGACTGGACGCTTCGCTAGAATAATAGTTGGAGCCAACTGTGACTTCGTCACAGATGCTCCACTCGGAAAAAGCAATAAAAAAATGCAAGCATTTTTTTACTTGCTTTTTCTCTCGTGGAGCCGACTGTCGGGTTTGAACCGACGACCTACGGTTTACAAAACCGTTGCTCTACCAGCTGAGCTAAGTCGGCATACAAATATATTATCACGCTGATTCGGATTCGTCAAAAGGATTGTCGTCATATTCTTTGACGTAAACCATCTCTTCAGTATATTCGTCGTCGTAGATTTTTTCTTTATCGTCGAGTGATTTTAAAGCGTTGAATGGTGCGAATTGGGCTGCACGGTCGTTTCTGCTCATATATGGACGGTCTGGGGCGTGAAAATGGGGTAGATTGATTATATTGTCGTACTTACTCATGCTCGGTGTCCTCCGACTTGGCGGTTACGCATGATAGTGGTAGCTCCATCCTCGAGATCCATTGCACGGACAATTGAGTTTTTGCCATATTTATACTTGATATCGAGGATAGCTTGCTGAAGATGTTGCTTCTTATCTTCGTCAATTTTCTCAGCTTCATAATTTGAAAAAATATCGAGCTGACGCATTGGTTTCTTGCTATATATAGATATGACGTGATTGGCGGAAATATTAAGTTTTCTAATCGTTAAGTCTGAATCCACAATCTCATCAAATAGGCTAATAGTTTTCTTCATGATTTTGCTTAGAGATAGAGTATACCCGTCTAGATTTGCAGTACCATGAGCCTTTTTAGGTAGTGTACGGCCATAAAAATCTTTTTCCATATCACCTTTGTATCCGGCTTGCAGGTTGGATTTGTCATAAATAATATCAATTACGATTTGATCGGTTTGGAGATTTTTTGAAGTGAGGCCTAAGGTTAATTGGTCAACCATTTCTTTTAAGATAAGTCTTGCTTTATCTTTTGGATATGGTGTACTGAGGACTTGGCCGACGTTGAGACTATGGTTTTCGGAATGGTAAGATTTGATATCCTCTATGGTGGTAGGCTCCCAACCCCAGGCATGATCGATGATGAGTTCGGTGTTGATACCAAATTCTTTGTAAAGTTTTTCAGAGCCGGTGAGTGAATAGTTGGCAAGATCGCCCATTGTTTTGATGCCAAGATTAATCAAGCGCTTACTGATTCCCTTGCCAATTCGCCAAAAGTCTGTGAGCGGTGTATGATCCCAGAGTTTTTCGCGGTAGGATTTTTCGTCTAGCGAAGCTACACGAACACCATATTTATCCGCCTGCATATGTTTTGCTTCTATGTCCATGGCGACTTTTGCGAGATATAGGTTAGTGCCAATGCCCGCTGTGGCTGTGATACCAGTTTCTTTTAAAACTTTTTGAATGACGGTACGCGCTAGCTCTTCGGGGGATTTTTGATAGGTCTTAAGATAACTTGTGGCGTCGATGAATACTTCGTCTATGGAATAAACCTGAATGTCTTCTTGTGCGAAGAATGAGTTATAGATATGGTAAATCTTGTCACTAATTTCAATATATCTTTGCATGCGTGGTGGCGCGATAATTAAGTCGATATTCTTAGCCTTCTCGATAACCTCATATAGTCTAGCTCTTCCTGGGATATCTAGGGCCTTTAAAGATGGCGAGACTGCAAGACAGATGGTTTTCTCGGTACGACTTATGTCTGCGACCACTAGATTTGTCGTGAGTGGGTCGAGGCCGCGGTCCATACATTCGACGGAGGCGTAAAAAGATTTAAGGTCTATGGCGAGATAGACTTTTTGTTCTTGATTCTTTCGACCTTCTTGTTTCACTATATTATTAATTATATAAAAAAATCTCTGCCGTTTGGCAGAGATTTGGGTAGACTAGATATTACATTGCTTTTGCAAGTAGAGTTTTTCGCTGCTCGGCTTCTCGACATTCTTCTGAGCTGGGATAATCGGGTTTATCCACGTATTTCATCACAAATCCAAGGTTGCCGAGAATTCGACGAACTTCATTGATTGCGGACTTTTCCAAACCCACATCTGTCATATGTGTGATTGTGGTGTTCTTAAGCTTTCCGAGCGTTGTCAGCTTGTGCTTGCGTAATGCCCTTATTGTTGATTCTGTAAAACCGAGTTTTTCGATTCTAGTTTCCTCTTGATCCTTTGCTTCCTGCTTTTCCTTCTGCTCGATTTTATCAATTTTACTCTTGATTTCGAGCGCTTTTGAAACTTTCGGATCATCTTTGAGGAGCTCCTTCAACTCTTCCTCTAGTCTTCTTTTTTCTTCCATGTTACTTTTCCTCCTGAAATATATTTTTAACGCTTTTCGCGCTAAATACGTATTTGTTGGGTGTTTTCCCTTCATGAAAGAGATATTTAAAGTACAAATACTCTTTGTATTCTTTGACTTTTTCCTTATTTTTTTGAAAAAGATTTTTTTATTGTATCATGAAAATATAAAAAGTCAATTGATGCTTCATTTTCTATCGTGGTATAATTTATATAAAGTATAAGCATAACGGAGGTTTTGGGATCAGGAAGAATGTCTTGCTCTCTGATGTATTATGAAACTAACAGGTGGTGAAAAATTTGTGCACACCAAACAAGGCATTGCATCATTCTATCTTGTTGCTATGGCAACCTTGCTTTTGGGTGTCGTTACTGTTGGCTTCTCTACCTATGTTGTAAACGAAATCAACCGTACCACTAATTTCGACCTCAGTAAATCCGCTTACGACTCTGCTCTTGCTGGTATTCAAGATGCAAAGCTTGCAATCATGAACTACAATAGCTGCATTAAACAAGGTGCTACAACATCTGCCGCACCAGATAGTGATTCTACTGTAACTTGTAGTGAAATGCTCTACTATATGCAACACCCAGATTGCTATATGGTTGGTAAAATGCTTGGCCGTATCACTGCAGACGGTGAAGTTAAGATCCAAGAGACAGAAACTAGAGGCAATAAGATGCGACAAGCTTATACCTGTGTAAAGATCACTCAACCAAATGATTATCGTACTAGTCTTAACTCTTCTAATTCTTCCAAAAATATTCCTTTAAAGGTTGAGAACGGTAATATTAATGATGTAAAAACATTAAGAGTGTCATGGGCAGATAATTCTGGCACGAATTACAATAACACCTTATCTAATGGTTCAAATCTTACGTTCCCATCTCTCGCATCTACTGCGCCATCCAATCCACCGATGATTGCTTTGAATCTTATCCAGACCGGCAACGAATTCAATCTTTCCGATTTCGACTATTCTCACGGCCAACAAACTAACCGCGGTATGATTTATCTTGCTCCTTCGAACGGAAAGACTGGTAATAGTAACGGTACAATCACTAATCTATATGTAGATGTTACCGAGAAAAATAAAATTGGCCGCATGGTTAGTGGTGCCAATGGCTTCGTTAAGTCCAATGATAAGACATCACAGAATCTTCCATACCTAGTAAACTGTGCAAGTGGTTCGGATAGTAGCTTTTTGTGTTCTGTGGAGATAGAACTACCAGAACCAGTGGGCGGCTTCCGTAATGCAGATACCTTCGTTCTAACAGTATCTTTGCCATATGGTGGTCCAGATACAGACATTGCTATTAGTGCATGTACAACAGAAGGATCCTGTACTGCTATTTCTTCGGATGACAATATTACGACTGGAGACCTAGGCAATAGTAGTGCTCTTACTATTGCAAACCAAGTTCGCATTGATTCTACTGGACGTGCAAATAACCTCTATAGGCGCATTGAGAGCCGTATAGATAAAAATGGTGGTACTCCAAATGCAAGAGATTTTCCAGATGTAGTTGCTGCTACTGGTAGCAAGAATGAAGTTACCATTAAAAAAGATGTTATTACTAACCAAGAACATTATCTTGTTGATGTTCCGGCAGTAAATCCAAACCTTACATTATATACACTACAATATGTTTCGAATAGCTCTCTTTGTAGTAGTCCAAGTAATATGCCGGGTTCGCAAATTTTCTATGGCAAATCTTATGGCAAATTCACTATTCCAGCCACACCGCCATCCTGTGGCAATAATGTGACCTTCGGTGGATGGACTACTAATAATAGCACCCAAACACCACGCTATAATGAAGGCTCTATTGTCCAAACTGCACAGACCACTACTAAACTATATGCAGTTTGGAAGCCAAAGACTTACATGGTTAAGTATTACAATTACCAAATTGGTAACCACGTTGTTTATCATATGGATGAAGTTAGATATGGTGATAGTATCACAGTTAAGGGCCGTACCTCATTACAACTTTCCAATAGTATCTTGCCACCAAAGACTAATAGCGGCTACGAAATTGTAGGTTGGACCGATGTGCAAGGTAGCACAACTATTAAATGGACAATTAACCAAACAATTAGTCCTTCTTCGGACATGTATCTTTATGCAGTATGGGGTAAGAAGGTAACCTATAACTTCTTCCAGATTAATAATGCCAATAATCCACAAGAAGCCACCTTCTATAATGACCAATATACCGCTGTAATTACCGTTCCATCCATCCTGACCAACGTAACATTCAATGCAAATGGTGCAAATGTACAAACTAATAATCTTATTGTTAAGGGTTGGTCTACTTCCGCAACAGAGTTCAAGGCTGCCAGCTTCAATCCAGGCCAACAAGCTACAGTTACGGATAGCACACCAAGGAATAACTATGCTACCGCCTTCTACACTGTGACCGCTACATACCATATTAATGATATGGCTTACGAGCCAACAGAACGTAGCCAAAAGGTTGCTGACGTAAATATCATCTCCAAAGGTGCTTCTGGTGGCGTGAAAGCAGAAATTGGCAAGATTACTATGCCACGTCCAAGCAAAGAGCTTATTGGCACCAAATACGCCAAGGGTATGGATCTAAATTATTGGACGATTGGCCAAGGTGGTACCGCTATCCAGCCGGGTGTAGCTTGGGGGCAATCTGT
>JAEEGL013786068.1_pt1 | contig 68163 bp, 62 predicted proteins | sample 9134231 | NCBI WGS metagenome assembly JAEEGL01 (sample SAMN16246548, study PRJNA631951) | gut metagenome | biome: gut microbiome; feature: rumen; material: fiber-attached | host: Bos | place: Iran: Karaj | collected 2018-10 | reverse complement strand
GAGTTTTTTGGATAAGCTGGGCTACGGCGGGAAAGCGATGGTCATCGGCCTGCTCATCGTGTTTACGGGGCTGATAATCATCATCCTGTGCCTTAAGCTCATGGCCGCCATATTCAACGGCATACAGAAAAAGAAGGCGAAGAAAGCCGAAGCGGAGCGCATAGCCGCCGAGAAGGCAGCCCAGAAAGCCGCCCAGGCCGCCCCCGTGCAGGAGATCGCCGAGCCGGAACCCGAAGCCCCCGAAGGGGACGATATGGAGCTCATAGCGGTCATCTCCGCCGCCGTTGCCGCATTCATGGGCAGCGCTGCCCCGGTCAAGATCAAGTCAGTCAAACGCGTAAACGGCTGGAAGAACGCCGCCCGCACCGAACAAATCTTCAAATTCTGATAATCGGAGGATACAACAATGCGTAAGTTCATCATAAACGTAAACGGCAACAGCTACGAAGTCGAGGTTGAAGAAGTTGGCGCGGGCCAGAGCGCTCCCGCTGTAAGCGCCCCCGCCGCACCGGCTCCCGCTCCCAAAGCGGCGCCCGCTCCCAAGGCCGCTCCCGCCGCCCCCGCGGGCAGCGTTAGCGTGAACGCCCCCATGCCCGGCAACATCAACGCCATCAAGGTGACCGTGGGCCAGGCCGTAAAGAAGGGCGACAACCTGCTCATCCTCGAAGCCATGAAGATGGAAAACGAGATCAAGGCGCCCCAGGACGGCGTGGTAGCTTCCATCGCCGTAAGCAAGGGCCAGAGCGTTAACACCGGCGATCTGCTGATAAGCCTCAAATAATCCGGCGGGAGAAGCAGAATGAACAGAAAGAAATTCCGCAATCGGTGCTTTATAATGGCACTGATCTGCCTGATAGTGTGGGCGGGCTTCAGCTTCGCGGAGGGGCAGCTTGACACCTCTTCCGCGAGCATTGAGACCATAACCACCCAGCAGGTTCCGGTGGAAACGACGGCTCAGACCGAAGAGGTCAAGGAGCTGAACGCCGACGGCGACCCCGAGATCAACATCTGGGACGGCATTAAGACCATCGCCAAGTCCACCGCTTTCGCGGGCGGCACCTGGCGGGAATACGTCATGATAGCCATCGCCTGCCTGCTTTTGTACCTGGCCATAGTCAAGCAGTTCGAGCCCCTGCTGCTTTTGCCCATCGCCTTCGGCATGCTGCTTGCCAACCTGCCCCTGGCGGGACTCGGCTCCCATACCGACCCGGTATACACCTTCTACAACAGCCTGGAAGAAGCCGCCGCCGCGGCGAGCAACCTCGGAAAGCATTCTTCCGACGTGGTCATGCGCTTAAATGAAGCCACCGGGCTGATGCAGTACTCCATCCAGACCTCCAACGGCGGACTGCTGTACTACCTGTACAAGGGCGTCAACCTGGGCATCTACCCGCCCCTCATCTTCATGGGCGTAGGCGCGATGACCGACTTCGCCCCCCTGATCGCCGACCCCAAGAGCCTGCTTCTGGGCGCCGCGGCGCAGCTGGGCATATTCATCACCTTCATCATCGCCAAGCTGACCGGCCAGTTCAGCGCGGCCGAAGCCGGCGCGATCGGCATCATCGGCGGCGCCGACGGTCCTACCGCCATTTTCGTCACCACCAAGCTGGCTCCCAGCCTGCTGGGCCCCATCGCGGTGGCTGCGTACAGCTACATGGCGCTGGTCCCGGTCATCCAGCCCCCCATCATGAAGGCGCTCACCACCGAAAAGGAACGCAAGATCCGCATGGAGCAGCTGCGTCCCGTGTCCAAGACCGAGCTGGTCATATTCCCGATCCTGGTCACGATCATTGTGTCCCTGCTCCTGCCCGACGCGGCAACGCTGATCGGCTGCCTGATGTTCGGCAACCTGCTCAGGGTCTCCGGCGTCACCGAGCGTCTTAACAAGACCGTACAGAACGAGCTTATCAACATAGTCACCGTGTTCCTGGGCCTGACTGTCGGCGCCACCACTACGGGCAGCGAATTCCTTACGGTCAGGACCGTGCTGATCGTGCTCATGGGCGTGTTCGCCTTTGGCTGCGGCACCGCGGGCGGCGTCCTGCTGGCCAAGCTCATGAACAAGCTCTCCGGCGGCAAGATCAACCCCCTCATCGGTTCCGCGGGCGTGTCCGCCGTGCCTATGGCGGCGCGCGTGTCCAACAAGGTGGGCCAGGAGTACGATCCCGGCAACTTCCTGCTGATGAACGCCATGGGTCCCAACGTGGCCGGCGTCATCGGTTCTGCGGTCGCGGCGGGCGTCATGATCGCCCTGTTCGGCTGATGCTATTTTCTGACGGTATTTCTTAGGAGGAAACAATTATGGGAAAGGTAATGATAACCGATACCATTTTAAGGGACGCGCACCAGTCTCAGGCGGCCACCCGCATGCGCACCGAGGACATGCTCCCCGCCTGCTCCATACTGGACAACGCCGGCTTCTATTCCCTGGAGTGCTGGGGCGGCGCGACCTTTGACAGCTGCCTGAGGTTCCTTAACGAGGATCCCTGGGTGCGCCTCAGGAAACTTAAAGAGGCACTGCCCAAGACCAAGCTGCAGATGCTGTTCCGCGGCCAGAACATACTGGGCTACAAGCATTACGCCGACGACGTGGTGGACGAGTTCGTGCGCCTGTCCATCAAAAACGGCATCGACGTCATCCGTATTTTTGACGCCCTGAACGACCCCAGGAACTTAAAGCAGGCCATCGACGCCACCAACAAATACGGCGGCATCTGCGAAGTGGCCATGAGCTACACCATCTCCCCCGTGCATTCCGAGGAGTATTTCGTCGAGAAGGCGCTGGAGTTCGAGAAGATGGGCGCGCAGAACATCTGCATAAAGGACATGGCCAACCTGCTTCTGCCCTACGCGGCCTACAGCCTGGTAAAGAAATTAAAGCAGGCCTTAAGGCCCGAAACTCTCGTGCACCTGCACACCCACAACACCACCGGTACCGGCGACATGGTCAACATGAAGGCCATCGAAGCGGGCGTGGACATAGTGGATACCGCGCTGTCTCCCCTCGCCAACGGCACTTCCCAGCCCGCCACCGAGAGCCTTATCGCCACCCTGCAGGGCACCGAGTACGATACCGGCATCGACCTTAACGAGCTCACTAAGGCCACCGAGCATTTCCGCAAGGTCGCCGACAAATTAAAGGCCCAGGGCATACTGGATCCCAAGGTGCTCAACGTCAACGTGAAGACCCTGCAGTATCAGGTGCCCGGCGGAATGCTGTCCAACCTGATCAAGCAGCTCAAGGACGCCGGCAAGAGCGACAAGCTGGATGAGGTGCTGGCGGAAGTGCCGCGGGTCCGCAAGGACTTCGGCTATCCCCCGCTAGTGACTCCCACCAGCCAGATCGTGGGCACCCAGGCGGTCATGAACGTCATCTGCGGCGAACGCTACAAGATGAATCCCAAGGAGAGCCAGGGCCTCATGAAGGGCGAATACGGCCAGCTGCCCGCCCCCGTTAATGAGGAAGTGCGCAGGAAGGTAATCGGCGACGAAAAGGTCATCACCTGCCGTCCCGCGGACCTGATCGGCCCCGAACTGGAGAAGTACCGCAAGGAGTGCGCCAAGTGGTACACCCAGGAAGAGGACGTGCTGTCCTACGCCCTGTTCCCGCAGGTCGCGCCCAAGTTCTTCGAGTTCCGCCAGGCCGAGCAGCTCAAGCTCGACACCAGCGTGCTGGACAAGGAAAACAACGTAATGCCCATTTGATGAGGGTCTGCGAGGCCGTGCCGCCTATCGGCGCGGCCTTTTGCTATCATATAATACAGGAGGTTCGTTATGCCAAGGCTTCCCGCGATACCGCTCATTCTGCACGATCCGTACTTTTCTATTTGGATGCCGGGAGATACGCTTACTTCCGCCGACACCGTCCACTGGTGCCGCAGTCCCCTGCCCCTGTACATAAACCTTACCGTCGACGGCACCGCTTACCGCCTGCTGGGCACCGGCAGCGCCGCTCCTCTGGCCTTTAAGGACATGGAGATCACTCCGCTCAGCACCCGCTTCACATTCGAGGCGGGAAGCGTCAGGCTCGCGCTTTCCTTCACTTCCCCCTTCCTGCCTGACGACCTTGACCGGGCGTCGACCCCCATCAGCCTTATAAAGGCGGACGCCGTCTCCCTTGACGGGAAGACCCACGATGTGGGCTTCAGCTTCGAAGCCAGCGACATGCTGTGCTACCGCGGAGACGAGAAACCGGAACTTGCCGCATATCCCATGCCTTACCCGGAACTGAACATGATGGCGGTTGGCAGGCTTACCCAGAAGATACTCTGCCACTCGGGCGACAGCATAACGATAGACTGGGGTTACCTGTATATGGGCGCTCCGGGAAGCGAGATGTCATACGACGGAAAGCGGCTTAAATGCGCCTTAAAAGCCGGCATCGGCGCCGAGAACGTCACCTTCCGGCTGCTTGTCGGCTATGACGACATCGCGTCCATTCTTTACTACGGCAATCCCCGCAAAGCCTGGTACGCCAGGAACGGCAGGGATTTTGCCTCAGCCATGCTGGAAACGCTGGGAAAATTCGACAGCATACTGTCTTCCTGCGCCGTGTGGGACGAAAAGCTGCTTGCGGAAGCCCGTGAGATAGGCGGTGAGGATTACGCGCTGATAGTGTCCGCTTCCTGGCGGCACGTGTGGGCAGCCCACAAGCTCTTCGCCGACGAGAACGGCGAAATGTGCTTTATCAGCAAGGAGAACAACTCCAACGGCTGCGCGGGCACGGTGGACGTGAGCTACCCCTCCACTCCCCTGTTCCTCAGGTTCTGCCCCGAGCTGGTCAGCGCCATGTGCCGCCCCGTGCTAAGGTTCGCCCAAATGCCTGTGTGGACTTATGACTTCGCGCCTCACGACGTGGGCAGGTATCCCATCGTGAACGGACAGGTATACGGCTGCGACGGCACCCTGAGCGTGGGCCGCCGACCCCTGCACCAGCCGCCCTTCTACCTTATGCCCGCCCAGCCTCCCCGCTACAACCTCAGGGGACAGATGCCCGTTGAAGAGAGCGCCAACATGATAATCATGCTCTATGCCGCCTCGTATTTCGGCGCGGACGGAAGCCTGGCCAGGCAGAACAGGCCTGTACTGGAAAAATGGGTGCGGTACCTGGTCGAATACGGCGAGGATCCCGGCGAGCAGCTCTGCACGGACGACTTTGCCGGCCATCTCGCCCATAACGTGAACCTGGCCGCCAAGGCGATGGTGGGCGTTATGTGCTACGGCAGGCTTATGGAAGACTGGGGCGAGGACGGCTCATTTTACATCACAAAGGCCCGTGAGATGGCGGCAAGCTGGCTCAGGCGCTGCTCGGGCGGCGAAGGGACGCCCCTGACATTTGACGGGCAGGGCTGGAGCATGAAATACAACCTGGCCTGGGACAGGGCGCTGAAGCTCGGGCTCTTCGACAGGGCTTTCTATCAGAAAGAAGCGCGTTCGTATCTGAAGTATATGAACGATTACGGCCTGCCTCTGGACAACCGCAAACCCTATACCAAGAGCGACTGGGAGCTCTGGACAGCAGCCATGTCGCCCGACGCTGAAGTGCGAAACGCCATTATCTCACGGGTAGCCCGCTATCTCAGGGAGACCCCGGACCGGGTCGCCTTCAGCGACTGGTACGACACCGTGACAGGCAAGCACGAGCAGTTCATCGCCCGCAGCGTACAGGGAGGGCTGTACATGCCCTTCATATGCTCCTGGGCAGATTGACTTTGATAAAAAAGCGCGCTATAATGCTGTCAGCACGAGAAAAGGGGCGATCGTATGAAACGAGTCATGGTTTTTCTGCTGATCCTGGCGCTCGCGGCGAACCTGTGCGCTTGCGCTGAAGCCGGCTTTTTCTCCAACGTCTTATCCGCTGTGATCGCTGCCGGAGTTGACAGCGGCGCGGAAAACTCAGGCACCGTCACAGGCGTCATAGGCGGCGCGGACGGCCCGACCGAGATCTTCGTGACCGGGCAGAGCGGCCCCGACAATTTCCTGGCGGGAGTGCTGCAGGCGATGCTCGACCGGGCACAGAGACCCGTGCCGGAGCCTACGCCGGAACCCACTCCCGAACCCACACCGGAGCCGACGCCGGAACCTACGCCTGAACCGACGCCGGAGCCAACGCCAGAACCTACTCCCGAACCCACACCGGAGCCGACGCCTGAACCCACGCCGGAACCCACTCCCGAACCTACGCCAGAGCCTACTCCTGAGCCTACTCCCGAGCCTACGCCTGAACCCACGGCAGAGCCTACGCCTGAGCCGCCCCCGGAACCTACTCCGGAACCGACACCCGCGCCGACACCTGCCAAAGAAGCGGGCGTGAAATTCATGGCGGTAAGCTTCAGCATGAGCGGCGTTGAGATGAGCGCGGAGAACCTGGGCGGCGTGTATTCGGTTATCTTCCATGAAAACATGACCGCCGACCTGGTACTGGCCGACGCTCCCACCAACAGCGTGCCCTACACCGCGGAAAACGGCGGCGAGCTGGTAACGGTGCACCTCGGCGGAGAAGACTTCGTGTTCGAGTACAAAGACGGAGCGTATATATTCGACTTCGCGGGCACTATGGTACTGCGCTTTGAAAAGGAGGCTGAGTAATGAAACGGTTTGCAGCGACTTTGCTTGCTTTGGTGCTGGTCATGTCATTTGCGCTGGCACACGCGGACATTCCCTTTTACAAAGTGGAGGACGGCGTCATCTACATAGACCTGGATAAGGACGGCCAGCTGGAAGGCGTGGAGCTTTACTGTGAGACCGATCCCGAAGGCCTTGGCACGCTGGGCCTGAAACTGATACGCGGCTCCGTGGTAGGCGCGGATATCAAGCTGTGCGATTACGCCGTGTACGACTTTATGGAGCTTGAGTCCCTGATAAACGTGTACGTCTCCAATTTCACCGGTTCGCCCCGGCTCGTCCTGGAGGCGCACTTCGCGGGCAGCGAAAGCGTGTACTCCTACTGGATGCTGCTGCACTACGCCTACGGGCTTATTTTCGTGGACGCCCTGTGCTACGACCCGGGCTTTTCCAGCGGAGTCGGGCTCTATTCCTCGTTCTCTCTGGACAATCCCCAGCAGCTACTCATCTATTCCGCCGGGTACGACAGCTTTTCCAAGAACTCTTACATCACTGCCCTCACCAACGCGTTCGGAGAGTGCGGCTTGATGTTCAGCTTTAAGCCCCTGCCCTTCACCGGCGCGCCGGAAGCCGCCCGTGTCGCGGGCATAAACGAGGGCGGGCTCATGTTGACCATGAGTGCCACCGCGGAACTGGCGGACGAGTATCTGGAACCTCAGACCGCCGGTGATCCTTCCTCCTCTTATTCGGGAAGCGTAGACGTCACCGCTACCGGCAACGTGAACGTACGCGCCGACGCGGGCAAGGATTACAAGTCCCTGGGCACGCTCAAAAAGGGCACTTCAGCGCCTTATCTGAATGTCAGCAAGGTGGATGAACGCGGCGTCGTGTGGCACAAGGTCAGCCTTAACGGGAAGGAAGGCTGGGTCTCATCCATGTACTCCGCCTGCAAGCCCATTGACGCCGTTACGCCCAAGAGCATCGCCGGCACCGTTAAAGCCACCGGCGACGTGCATGTGAGAAAACAGGCCGACAAGGACTCCACTATAATCACCACCCTAAAAAAAGGCAATTCGCTCTCCTTCGCCTGGGAGCTCAGGCTGGACGACCGAGGGATCGTTTGGTTCAAAGTCTACACGGGCACCGGCAGCAATACGGGCTGGGTATCCAGCAAGTATTCGACACTCAAATAAACAGCATCAGTACTGTTTGAGCGGCCGGGGCCCACAGCGGTCCCGGCCGCGATCGTATAAAAGGAGGCAGATCATGAACGCGGAGATAGACATTTCCAACGTGGAGCTCAAGACGCCCAGATTGCTCTTGCGCCCCTGGCGGGAGAGCGACCTGAACGACTTTTTCGCCTATGCCAGCGTTGAAGGTGTGGGCCAGATGGCGGGCTGGAATCCCCACAAAAGCATTGATGAATCACTGGAGATACTGGGCAGTTTTATAGAGCACAAAAAGACCTTCGCGCTGGAGTATGACGGCCGCGCGGTCGGTTCTCTGGGGATAGAAAAGTACCCCGAGGACCGCTTTCCCGAACTGGCCGATAAGCGCTGCCGCGAATTGGGCTTCGTGCTGGCAAAGGACTGCTGGGGGCAGGGTCTGATGCCCGAAGCTGTAAAGGAAGCCTGCCGTTACCTGTTTGAAGACGTCGGGCTGGATGTCATACTCTGCGCCCATTTTCTTCGCAACGAAAGGTCCGCCAGGGTGCAGCAGAAATGCGGCTTCGTTCCCTACGCCCTGGGCACTTACAAAACCCATTACGGCACGTTGGAGGACGACCGCACCAACATCCTGACAAAGGAGCGCTGGACGGAGCTTCAAAACGGAAAAGCATAAGGCATCCCCCCGGCGGCGAACAGCCGCCGGATCTCTTATGCTTAAACCCATGCTCATAAAAAAATAACTTGCAAATTCCGCAAAAACAGCTATAATAAAGTGGTCTATGTGTATAAGCACAAAAAGTATCATTTAAGGGGAGAAGCAAATGAAAGACTATACTGCAAAGAATATCCGCAACGTCGCCGTACTTGGGCATGGCGGCGAGGGTAAGACCACCCTCGTCGAGGCTCTGCTCTACACCGCCGGCGCGATCGACCGTCAGGGCAAGGTGGAAAACGGCACCGCCACTACCGACTATGATCCCGAAGAAGTGCGCCGCCAGATCTCTATTTCCGCAGCGCTGGCTCCCCTGGAGTATAAGGACACCAAGATCAACCTGGTCGACATTCCCGGCTTCTTCGATTTCGCCGGCGAAATGATGGGCCCCCTGACCGTATGCGAAGGCGCGCTCATCACCGTGGGCGCTGTGGGCGGCCTGGACGTAGGCGCCGAGAAGGCGTGGAAAGAGTGCGACAAGCATCATACCTCCCGCATGATCGTCATCAACAACATGTCCCGTGAAAACGCCAATTTCGAGAAGGCGCTGGCTACCATCACCGACAAATACGGTTCTCACGTGGCTCCCATCGAGGTGCCCATCGTGGAAAACGGCCAGTTCACCGGCGTCGTGTGCGTGCTGGAAAACAAAGCGTTCAGCGGCGAAGGCAAGACCCTTAAAGAGATTCCGGTCCCCGACAGCGTGAAGGATGAAGTCGAGTCCTGCCGCGAGAAGATAATGGAAGCCGCCGCCGGCGCCGACGAAGAACTGATGGAAAAGTACTTCGAAGAGCTGGAGCTCTCTCCCGAAGACACCATGAAGGGTCTGAGGAAGGGCATACTGGACGGAAGCGTAGTGCCGGTAGTGTGCTGCGACTCCATCACCCGCGTAGGCCTGGGCAAGGTGCTGGACAACATCGTTGACCTGCTGCCCTCTCCCGACGGCCGCGTACACAAGGGCGTCAATCCCAAGACCGACGAGGCTGACGAGCGCGTCACCGCCGAAGACCAGCCCTTCTCCGCTCAGGTGTTCAAGACCCTGGCTGACCCCTTCGTGGGCAAGCTGAGCCTTATCAAGATCAACAGCGGCGTGCTGACCGGCGACATGACCCTCTACAACGCCAATGCCGAAAAGACCGAGAAACCCGGCACCATCTACTACATGCTGGGCAAAAAGACCAACCCCCTCACCAAGGGCGTGGCGGGCGACATCATCGCTCTGGCCAAACTGGTAAGCGTTTCCACCGGCAACACCCTGTGCGACCAGGCCAAGCCCATCAAGTATCCCGATATCGACTTCCCGGCGCCCTGCATCTCCATGGCCGTTTACGCCAAGAAAGCCGGCGAGGAAGACAAGATCTTTAACGGCCTGAACCGCCTGATGGAAGAAGATCCCACCATCACCGTCACCAAGGTCGTGGAGACCACCGAAAGCCTTATCAACGGCCTGGGCGAGACCCAGATCGACGTGGTCGCCAAGAAGCTTGAGAGCAAGTTCGGCGTGCAGTGCCTGCTGCAGGATCCCAAGATCCCCTACCGCGAGTCCATCCGCAAGAAGGTCGACGTACGCGGCCGCCATAAGAAGCAGTCCGGCGGACACGGCCAGTTCGGCGACGTGGTGATCGAGTTCCGTCCCAACGACGATCCCACCAACAACGAGTTCGTGTTTGAAGACGCGGTCGTGGGCGGCGTTGTGCCCCGCAACTTCATCCCCGCGGTCGAAAAGGGCCTGAGGGAGAACATCAAGAAGGGCGTGCTCGCGGGCTTCCCCGTAGTGGGCCTCACCGCCAAGCTGCACGACGGCAGCTACCACCCGGTAGACTCCTCCGAAATGGCGTTCAAGACCGCCGCGCGTCTGGCTTTCAAACAGCTGGACACTGCCAGCCCCTATCTGCTTGAGCCCGTGTACCGCGCCAAGATCATCGTGCCCAACGAATACGTAGGTACCATCATGGGCGACATGAGCAAGCGCCGCGGTTCCGTAGGCGACCAGCAGACCCTGGAAGGCGGCGAGGTACAGCTGGAGGCTACCGTGCCCCAGAGCGAAATGTTCAAGTACGCCACCGACCTGCGCTCCATGACCCAGGGCAGAGGCTCCTTCTCCATGGAGTTCGACAGCTATCAGGAAGTGCCCGCCCAGAACGCCAAGAAGATCATCGAGAGCGCCAAGAAGGACGAGGACGAGGACGAATAACCCGCCTGACGGATACAGCTTATATAGCAGGAACCGGGAAGCAGAAATGCTTCCCGGTTTTGTCGTTTATGTGCATGCTATATTAGACTGTTTATTGGTAACACATCTTTATTCTGATGGTTCTGACAGGCAGGCTGATCAGCAATATGAAACAAACTAAAACAGTAAAGGCAGTATCTCTTTATACTTCTCATTGATAGGTGTAGATCTTACACAGTAACCATATTTGTTGATTTCAGTTATTCCCTGCTTTTTGTCAAGGCAGGCTTTCAGAAATGCCATATGTTTATCAGATTTAGAAGCCCATGGCAGCAAGCGAATATATAAGCTTAACATGGCAGTGTTTTTATGCTTTTTATCCTGTTGAGCCAAATCGACACCTCTTTTCAGCAATTTCCAACCAATTTCGAGCGCCGGCTCTTCGTGAATCCATGAAGCAAGATAGTGAAATTCATTGCAGCCTTCTTTTGTAACTACATTGACCGGCCAATGATGCTTAAGCAAGTATTCTGCCGTATCGTATTGTCTGTTTCCTATTGATTGTTCCAGAAGGCTTGATCCGTCTGACCAACGCATATCTCTTAATTCATGAAATGATAGCCCCCTTTCCTTTATCTCCTTTTTGAACTCATCAAAACTACCGAAATATCCAGCGATCAGGAATAAGTCCTTCATCGTAACACCCCATATTTGTTATTTCTGAGAACATCATTAATAATACATTGGAAGTCGTCCAAAACGGTTTCAGCACAATTCCGACTCCGCTTTCTCCAAGTGTTACATCACCTTCGCGTGATCGCGATAAGCAGTGGCGGACGCTTATTGATATTGAGGTATGCGGTGATGCGGGCGTCAAACACGCTGTCGTCCAACGCACTGGCCCATTCAAGCAGTGCGTTTTTCTCCTTCTCTCCCTCCGGGTGTCCGGGATACACGCATATAGTCATAAGCCCGCCCTTTTTCAGCAGCGCAAGGCATTTGCCCACCGCTTTTAATGTGCTTTCCGCGTGCGTGGTAACGGCGTGCTCTGCCCCGGGCAGCCAGCCAAGGTTGAACACCACCCCGTCCACAGGCTCGCTCACGTATATGTCCATGTTTTCGTGGGAATCCAGTATAAGGCGGCACCTGCCAAGCATTCCCGCGCCGGAAAGCCTCTCTCGGGTCGCGTCCAGCGCTTCCCGCTGCACGTCAAAGCCGTAAACCAGGCCCGTTTCCCCCACCCTGCCGGCGAGGTACAGCGTGTCGTAGCCGTTGCCCACGGTGGCGTCTATCACTTTGCCGCCTTCTGCCGGCAGCCTGTCCCAAAGCTCCCGCGTCCAGGCGCGGGCGTTGCCAAGATCAATCATTTTTATCCTCAAAAAAGGCGGAGGTATGCTTCCTCCGCCTGTGATCGCACAGTGTTTAATTGCCCTGGAGCTTCATCAGCTCTTCCAGCGCGTCGCCCTCAGAGAAGGGGTTGCATACCGGGCAGGGCTTCTTTCCGTCGGTGTGCAGCGCCTCGTACAGGGTGTGCACGTACCTGTCGTCGTACATTTGGTTGCATTCCTGAGTGGAATGGTACTTTTTGCTGTTCACGCCGTAGTATACGGTTATGGTCTTCTCGTACTCATACAGCAGCCGCGTCTGCGTATCCGCTTCCTCGCTGTTTTTCACACCCAGCTCCTGCTGGCGCAGGTACTCGTAGACCATGTCCGCCTGGCACTTGGGGCAGTAGGTATAATGCCCTTCATACACATCCTTGAATGGGATGACCTTGTATGTGTTGCCCTCAAAACCGCGGCATACGTCGGAGGTATGCGCCACATTCCTCGTGTCCACCCAAAGGTAGTCCGTAGTGCCCCTGGACAGCATCTGCGTGCTCACCACGCCGCACTTTTCGCACACCTGCTTGCCCGCGATCTGGGCCTCTTTAAGGGTATGGCTCTCCGCGTTCATCATTCCGGAGCAGTTCTTGGTCATGTGGTAATACGTGCCGCCCTTGGTGAAATACACAGGCGCTTCGGACACGTCTTTTACGGCAGGCAGTACGATAGGCGCCGGAGTGGAAGTAGGCTCGGGCGTGTACGTGATGGCGGGCATGGAAGGTATGGGCGTCGTGGCAGTGAATACCTGGGTCGGCTCCGGCGTGTAGGTATTGGCCACCACCAGCCCGCTGGGGTTCTGCACCTTGGGCGCCTTGCCCTCGTCTGGCTCCTTATAACCCACCATGTTCTTGTACGCCGCCAGCAGCCCCGCGGGAAGCTCGGTCTTAAGGTACGCCGCGTTCACCGACGCGGGCTCCAGCAATTCCAGGCCTTTCCTGGCAGCAGGCACTTTGACTTCGTTCCAGATCTCCTCGGCGCGCCCCACATACGCGTCCTTAATGCCGTTCACGCCCGCACCCAGCGTGTCCCATACGCCCTGGGTCTTGCCATACACCCAGTCGAAGGTCTTATTCATGCCTTCCTGCGCACGCATGACAGTAGGATTAGTGGTTTTGATGCTGGCTGCGTATACCAGCAGCATGCAGAACACCACCGCGCCCAGGAAAGTGAGCAGCAGTTTGACTCCCGCGGAAAAGCGGTTGCGCCTGTTCCACAACAGCACCAGACCCACCGGGAACACTGCCAGCAGCAATATGACAGAGAACACCGTAAACCAGTTTAAACGCCTCTCTTCCTCCACCTCGTAATGGCTGGTGAGCCCATCCTCGCTGTAGGGAGAGCGCTTATCGCTCCGGTCGAAATATGACCTGCCCGATACTGATCTGCGGCTGTCCTGATAACCTTTATAAGTCAATAGCATGATGTGTGCTTCCTTAATCGTTATGTGTCATGATTATACCACACCCCTCCATTTATTACAATAGTATTACAGAGTTTGTCGCGAATTTAATATTTTGCGGATATGTCAGTAATATGTAAATATTTCGGTACAATACGTTTTGGCTGTTGACAAGTGATGGGCCGACGGATACAATATGATCGTTCGGTACAGAAGTAATTTTTGGAGGTACACCGTATGGAAATGAACAGAGAATTAAAAGATAAGATAATGAAGCTCTCCATGCTTATCAGGCGGCTCGAGATGCCCCGCCATCACGAAGCGGGCGTCAGGGGGCACGCGCAGAAGAGGGCGCTGCTGCTGATCGCGCTGAACGACGGGATCAGCCAGAGGGAACTGTGCGAGAAGATGGGCATTCAGCCTTCCTCAGCCAGCGAGCTGCTGGGCAAGCTGGAAGCACGGGGGCTTATAGGCAAGACCGCCGACCCCGGCGACCTGCGCACCGTGTTTTTGAGCGCTACCGAGCAGGGCAGGCGGGTGCTGGAAAACGGCGAGGAGCAGGAAGACGCCTTGTCCGCCTTTGACGCTCTGGACGAGAATGAAAAGCAGGGCCTGAAAACCTCCGCAGACAAGCTGATAGCCGCCTGCGAAGACCGCTGCCGCGAAAAAGACCTGCATATGTTCCCGCCCAGGCCTGAAGGCTCTGAAGTCGAAGGCATGCCTTTCGGCGGCCCCGGCCTCAAGCCCTTCCCCCACGGCGGAAGGCCGCCTTTTGAGGGGCGTCCGCCTTTCCCGGGCAGGCCGTTTCCCCGGCACATGCCCAATCCGGTGCAGCCTGCTGACGGCAGACCCTGCCCCATAAAACTCGACGATGACAATATCCGGAAGCTGTAAGCAAACCAAAGGACGCGCCCCATGCCGGGGCGCGTCTTTTCTTTGCGGCTAAATCATTCATCATTCAAACTTCATGGAGAACAGCTTGGCGTCCCGCATGCGGAAACGCAGCCTGACTGCCTTGCCCGCGAAAGCTTCCAACGCGAAGCCTTCCGGGAACACCACTCTGCGGTCTATGTTGTCGCCGAACACCTCTACGCTCTCCCCTCCGGACAGCTCGTTCCCGTTTTTATCCAGCACGCTCACGTATATGTAGCCGAAGGCGGAGGTGGCGAAGTTAAGGTGAAGCTCGCTTCCATCAAAAACAAGCGGCTTGGTCACCAGTTCCTTTTCGTACCCGTCAGCCATATAGCAGGCAAAACCGTCTTTGCGGATCTCGTACCGGTTAAGCGGCCTTTCTACCCCGAAGGAGAAATGGCGGTCGATGGTGTAGAGGTTATAATACTCCTTCCCCGAATCTATCATGCTGTACGCCAGGTAGCAGTCCCCGTATATCCAGTTGTGCTCGTTTTCGTAGCCGGGAGTCAGGAACGCCTCGTTGTACCTGTGCCAGTGTTTACCGTCCCGGGAACACATGAATATGCAGTCGGTGGCTACACGTCCGGTGCGCGGCTCTATGCGCTCGGTCGATCGCATCTTCACCTTATAACCCGTCATCTGCTCCATGTTCTTGGTCCACTCGGGACGTTCGCAGTACCTGACCGGGAAGCCTATGAATACGGGCGCGCGGGCATACACCTCCACGTTGTTCGTATACAGCTGATAGTCGTATCCGTCGTCGAAGCTGATAGGTTCCGGGGCCGTCCAGGTGCGGAAATCGTCGGAATACATCACGCGGATGTCCCGTGTGGCGTAAAGCCATACTTTGTCGTGGCTGTATATCTGGCCCAGATCCAGCAGCTCACTGTTATCGACGCCCGGTATGTTGTGCATGCTGCGGAAATAGCAGACATATCGCCTGCCGTCCCACATGGCGGTGTTGAGTGAATCGAACGTGCCGTAGCGCGTCATGGGGTGAGAAAGCTTAAAGTGATACCCGTCGCAAGACGTGTAACAGCACAGCGACGTCTTGTTTTCTCCATCCGGGTGCAGCATCTGTGCGGAGCCTATCGCTTTGTACTTTTCCTCCGCCGGGCAGTCTGGATTGGTGTCATAGAACACGAAGATCCCGTCCTTGACGCACTCTATCACTATGTTATTCTCTTTCAGACCGTGTCCGCCGAATATATCGAGCCGCGGGCGGTGCCAGTTGATGCCGTCTTTGCTCTCGATCACGCATACGCAGGGTTTCATGTTCTCTTCATACCATGGCTGATAGTACATTTTATACCCGTTCGGGTCCTTCACGATGCATGGATAGCTGATAGAGAACATCTCGTTGGGCTGGTCAAAAGAAAAGCAGCATTCCTTCAGCACCGGCGGGATCACGCGCTGAAACGCGCTGCTCCTTTCGGTGTCCACCGCGTAATCGTCCCAAAACGGCACCCTGTCCCGGCCGATCCTGACAGTCTCCATAAACCTACCTCCCGTATATTAAAGCAAAACTGCCACGGAATACTCCCGCGGCAGTTGCCGTATTAAATGCTGACCCATTCTCCGGGCCGCCTGATAGCTTCCACGCCTGCGCCGCGCACGGCCATGATATTCAGCGTCTCTTCGTGCGGCACCGCGCCTTCGCCCGTCTCGAAAAAGCGGGTCATGCCGCGGATGAATGCGCCGAAATAATCGCTCTGCACGGTTATGAGCCGGTTCTTTCCCTCGGACACCAGGTTCATCAGGAAAGGCGCGTTGGTGTAGAACCCGTTTATCTGGGCGGTCCTGCCGTCTTTAAACACGACCGTCAGGCTGTAACCGTCCTTTCCGGGCACATACATGACCTTTTCCGGTGCGCCGTCCATGAGCATCATGACCGGCTCCAGCTGGTGTATCGCATAGGTCTCAAAGTAGTACGGCCCTATGGAAGCGATGGCATTCACGTCCCTGATGCCCTGATACTCGGAAGCGTACCTGAGGGCAGAGGTGGAATAACATGGCGTGCCGCTGTTTTCCGCTATGTCGAATATGCGTTTGGCGGTCGCGTAGTCCGGGGCGAAGGTCTTGTCCACGTACACCCGCTTGCCGGTCCTTAAGGGCTTCTGGCACAGCAGTTCGTGCATCTCGCAGTTGTCCGGGGACAGCACGATTATGCAGTCGCATTCCTCGCAGACCTCGTCTATGCTGCCTGCCCTTTTAATGCCCAGATCCGCGCACCATTTGTCGGTGGTCCTGCCGCCTATTGGGCTGTCTATGTGGCCGTACGCCAGGCTTACCCGCATTTTTCCACCGGTCGCCTCAGAGATAAGGCGCGGGTAGTTATTGGCGTGCCACTCGTCCAGATAATAATCTATAAAGCCAATATTCATATCTTACAGCCTTATCTCCTGATGTTTTTCGGAAGAATCGTATATGGCCTGCAGTATCTGCTGGGTCAGTATCACGGTCTCGATGGAGGACGGCAGCTTTTCCCTGGTCTGCACGTCTTTTACGAAGGCATCTATCTCGTTGCTGAAATGGTTGCGGGTGCGGATCTCGGGAGTATAGCTGATGAGCTCACCGTCCTCGGCGGTGTAATACTTGAAGCTGCCGCCGTAACTCAGGCGGATGCCGCCCTTGTCGCCCATGAAGTCTATGTACATTTCGGCTTCGTTTATGTTCTGCGCCCAGGCACCGTTAAAGGTGATGACCGGCCCCTCGGTCCTTATCATGCCGGTGACGGAGTCGTCCACGTCGTAAGTGCCGTTCAGGTCCTTGGTGTTCTCGCTCCACATTTTCAGGTAGGTGTACTTGTCCATCGGGGTGCCCAGCTTGCAGAAAGCCTCGCCGGTCACGGTCAGGGGCTTTGGGTCAGAGCAGCAGTACATGACTATATCGAAGAAATGCACGCCCCAGTCGATCAGCGCGCCGCCGCCCGCGATTTCCTTGGTGGTAAACGCGCCGCCCAGACCGGGAATGGACCTGTGCGCCCGGAAGGAAACGTACACGTGGTACACTTCGCCCAGCTTGCCCTCGTCTATATACTTCTTTATCAGGTTCACATAGTCGTTAAAGCGGTTCACTACGCCGATGTTGAGTATCCTGCCCGTTTCCCTGTGCACTTTGAGCATCTCTTCGGCTTCTTTGAGCGTCCTGGCGGAAGGCTTTTCGCACAGCACGTCCTTGCCCGCCCGCATGGCGTCTATGGCGATCTGCGGGTGCATGCGGTTGGGAGTGCAGACGGAGACCGCCGCCACTTCCGGGTCGTTTATCACATCGTGATAATCCGTGACCGCTATGCCGCAGCCGTACTTTTTGACGCACTCTTCCGCTTTTTCGGGAATGATGTCGCAAAAATACTTGATCTCGGCGTCCGGGTTCTGCAGGTAGTTCGGGATATGCGCGGAGTTTGCGATGGTGCCGCAGCCGATAATGCCAACTTTCATGTGTTTACCGCCTTTCAATATTCTGACGGCCGTCCGGGCCGTGAAATGCGTGTTTTGCCGGGATTCAGCGCGCGCGGACGTATACGTCACTGATCGCCGTAGGTTCAGATGCTTCACCGGCAGCTTCCGGAGCCTGCTGATCTTCCGGGGGATTACCGCCCAACGCGCGCAGCACTTCCGCCATGTTTATCGGCTGGCTGCCCTTTATCTCCAATGCTCCGGTCAGCTTTGCGCAAAGCAGGTTGATTATCGCCGCGGCGGCCTGGGGCACGGATATGAATGCCATGCAGCCCTGCGCGCTGTCCGAAGCCAGGCAGCTCGCCTGCGCGTCCTTCTCCAGACGGTCGAGCAGCCCGCCCTCGCACAGCAGCCCGCGGACGCTCACACAGCAAACGCTGATGCCGTCAGCCTGCACGTCCAACAGAGCGTTTTCGCCGGTTTTGAGCAGTTCGGCCTCTTCCGGCAGATCCAGTATGCCGGTCACACGCACGAACGTCCAGGTTCCGGCCGGTTTCGCCGCTTCCAGCGCGGCAAGGGGCACGGAAATATTGGCGGCTTCGGCGGCGCCTTCGTTGCCTTCCGCCAGTTCCGCATCCCTCACGCCGGCCAGATATACCACGCTGCCGGGGCGGTTCGCTTTGATAAAGCCGCTCACGTCCTCTTTGCTGAAAACCGAGCCCAGAGCCACCTTCGCGCCCACGCGTTTAAGCGCTTTCAGTTCCTTTTCGCTGCCGTCCAGCACGCGCACGTCCACATTGTTCGCGGTCAGCGCGCGGGCTATGCCAAGCGCCAGTTCCCCGCCGCCTATCACGGCGACAGGCCGCGCTTTAAGCGCTTCGGTGTCGTTTATCCCGCCGCTTCCGGAGCTGACCGCGTCGCTCAGCGTCACCTTGTCAAGAGCGCCGTCTCCGTATATCTTTACTTCGCAGTCGGCCTTCGCGGCTTCCAGATACACGCTTTTGAACGCGGGCGACGAAGCGATCTTACGGGAGGTCACCACCTCGTCTATGTGCCTTGATTTTATGACTTTCGCCGCGTCCAGGTACATGCCTTCCACCGGCAGGGAGCCTATCCTTCTGTAAAGCTTGTCTACGTCTTCGTCCAGAAACGCCGCCGCCACGTGGCGCGCTCCGTCGTCCAGCAGAGGCAGCTCCTTGGCCAGCTTTATTCCTTCCGTGTCCGCGCCGATTATCAGGGCACGCTTGACCTGTTTATCGCTTTTGCGGCCGGACATGACGTTGCGCGCCAGGAAAAGCAGATAACGGGACGTAATGACCAGCACCAGCCCGAAAACAGCCAGAAAGCCCAGCACGTAGCGGGAATAGCCTATATCGAAAACCGCGTTCATGGCCAGGTTGATGCACGCCGCCAGCACGCAGGCGAACGCGAGTTTCGCCATGTCCTTGAGCTCCGCATACATCCACATGACCCGGTACGCTCCCATGAGCCACAGCCAGAAAGTGTGGTTGGCTATGAATAAAGGCGCGTAGAGCCATACGATGCGGGCAGTCCGTTTATTGAAGGACATGACCAGTCCGCCGCGCATCAGCTTCGCGAAATACAAACTGCCTAACAGCAGCAGAACGTCCATAACGAGCAGCAGCCAGCGGTTGATGCGTTTTGAGTTGCTATTGTTCATTTTCCCACTCCCTTCAGCCAATCGCCGAGCGCTTTCTCGTCAAAACCGAACAGGACCTTGTTTCCGTCCCTGATGATAGGGGTTTTTATCAGCGCCGGATTATCCAGCAGTTCCTCTTCTATCACGTCTTCCAGGCTCAGCTGCCTTACGTAATCCGCCTTGTCGCCTTTAGCCTTATCGTCCACCAGCGCAGCGAAACCGCCCGCTTTGGAAGCGAACAGTTTAAGCTCCCTCGCGCCGGGGGCATGCTTTTTCAGGTCCACTTCCTGCACGTTTACCCGCCTCTCCTTGAAAAAGCGGCGGATCTTCTGGGTGTCGAAGTCGTTTTTGTTGAAGTACAGCTGTATCGCCATCTGTTTTCTCCCCGGCAAAGCTATTTTACAGGTTCAGTATACCGATGTCAACCTTTTGCACGTCCGCCCGTCTCAAGCGTTTACCAGCACTATGCTCCCCAGCGCCATGGCCATGCCGAGCAGCTGCAGGGGCGTGAGCTTTTCCCTGAACAGGGTTACGGAGTAGAGCAGGCTCAAAAGCAGCACGCCGCCGTTATCCACAGTGTAGAGGATGCCGCTGGGCATGAGCGTAAGCAGGTACAAAAGCAGGTTCGCCGCCAGAAACGCGCTCGCGCAGGCGCAAATCAAAAACAGGGCGGGTCTCATGCCCATTTTATAGCCGCGCAGGACGTCTCTGCCCCGTCCGTTTACAGCTTCCGTCCCAAAGGCGAACAGCGCTGACAGCCCGAAGAGTATGATGAGCATCTCGGAGCGTTCACTGCCGTCCATCACGGTGGACTGCACATTCATTACGGCGCCGTACAGGCCGTTGGACAGAAACAGCAGCGCGCACCACAGGTAGTATCCCTTCTGACTGCCTTTAAGGCTCAGGTTCCGGCTGTTCATAAGCAGCATGGCCGCCAACATGAGCCCTACGCCCGCAAACTGCAGCGCCGTAAGTGTCTCCGAGAACAGTATCCTGGCCGCCGCAAGCGGTACCAGAATGCCTCCGAACACGCTGCATATCATCAAAAACGCGTAGCTGCCCCGTTTGCCGGAATTGATTATGGAGTGATTATACAAAAGCAGCACGCCCGCGTTCAGCACCCCGTACAGCAGCGTCAGAGGGCTGGGACTGAAGCGCAGGCCCGCGCTCAGAAACGTGACTATCGCTATGAACAGGCCGTAGCTCACGGAAAAAACGCCCGTGGCCACGTCCCGGTTCCTGCCGTCGTAAGCGGCGGAATACAGCTTTATGAACAAAGCCTGCAGAGAATACAGCGTGACCAGCGCGGCCAGCTCCAGGTACAGCATATTACTCCTCTATCAGTCTTATTGAGGGCTGGGCGTTCAGGTCCAGATCCGATATTTCACCTTTTTTCAGCCGGTAATACGCGGCGGAGCCTATCATGACGGCGTTGTCCGTGCACAGGCCGATGGGCGGCATATATACCTTGAGCCCCGCCTGTTCACCGCGCCTGAGCGTCTCACGCCTTAACAGCCGGTTCGCGGCCACGCCTCCCGCCAGCGCCAGTTTTTTCGCGCCGGTATCCCGGGCTGCCAGAAGCGTTTTGTCCAGCAGCGCGTCCACCACGGCCTTTCTGAAAGACGCCGCCCAGTCTTTTGCGACGATCTCCCCTCCAGCCTGGCGGATGGAGTGCGCCTGGTTTATCACCGCGGTCTTAAGCCCGCTGAACGAGAAATCGTAGCGGTTCACCGTGTGCATCTTGGGAAAGGAATAGCGGTTTTCGTCGCCTTCCTCCGCCAGCTTGTCAAGCAGGGGGCCGCCGGGGTAGGGTATGTCCAGCACCCGCGCCACCTTGTCAAAGGCTTCTCCCGCCGCGTCGTCCACCGTGTGCCCAAGCAGCTCGTAAGTGCCGTATTCGCTCACGTTGACCAGGTGGCTGTGGCCGCCGCTGGCCACCAGGCACACGAAGGGCGGCTCAAGGGATGCGTCCGCCACGAAGTTCGCGCTCACGTGCCCCTCTATGTGGTTGACCTTTATAAGCGGCACGCCCAGCCCGTAGGCCAGCGCCTTGCCAAAACTGACGCCGGTGAGCAGCGCGCCCACCAAACCGGGGCCGTAAGTGACCGCCACCGCGTCGATGTCCTGCGGCCCGATATCCGCGTTTTTCAGGGCGTTGCGGTACAGGGGGCTGAGCGCCTCCACGTGCATGCGGCTGGCGATCTCCGGCACCACGCCCCCGTACAGCGCGTGGATGTCTATCTGGCTGGCGATCTCGTTGGCCAGCACCTGCCGCCCGTTTCTGACTATCGCGATCGCGGTCTCGTCACAGCTGGACTCGACCGCGAGTATTATCACGTTGTCTTTGCCGGCAAGCGCCCGGGCTTTTGCCGCCGTTTCCTCAAAGTAAGTTATCATTTTACAGCTTCTGAAGGTACGCGGTAACGAAGCCTTCCAGGTCGCCGTCCATCACGTCGTCTATATTGCCCGTCTCGTAATTGGTGCGGTGATCCTTTACCATGGTGTAGGGCTGGAACACGTAGGAGCGGATCTGGCTGCCCCACTCTATCTTTTTCAGCTCGCCCTTGACTTCGCCCATAAGCTCCTGCCGCTTCTGCTCCTGCAGTTCGGCCAGCCGGGCGCGCAGCATCCTGAAACAGGTCTCCTTGTTCTGTATCTGGCTGCGCTCGTTCTGGCACTGCACCACTATGCCCGTGGGCAGGTGGGTGATGCGCACGGCGGAGTCGGTGCGGTTTACGTGCTGACCGCCTTTGCCGCTGGAACGGTAGGTATCGATGCGCAGGTCGTCGGGCTCGATGGGTATCTCGCCTTCGTCCTCTATTACGGGAGCCACGTCCAGCGACGCGAAGGAAGTATGCCGCCTGGCGTTGGCGTCAAAGGGAGAAATGCGCACAAGCCGGTGCACGCCCCTTTCGCTCTTCATGAAGCCGTAGGCGTAATCGCCGCTCACTTCCCAGGTAACGCTCTTTATGCCCGCCTCGTCTCCGTCCAGCATGTCCAGCACCCGGACATTGAAGCCCATCCTCTCCCCGAAACGGGTGTACATGCGGTAGAGCATCTGCGTCCAGTCCTGGGCTTCGGTGCCGCCCGCGCCTGCGTGCAGGGACAGTATGCAGTCGCAGGAATCGTACTTGCCGGTCAGCAGGGTGGTGAGCTTAAGGCTCTCCATCTCTTCCCTGAGCTGCTTAAGCTCCTTGGAGATATCCTCCGCCAGCTCGTCGCCTTCCTCGTCCTGGCTGAGCTCCAGCATTATCTCGGTGTCTTCCAGCCGGCTCTCCAGGCTCTTGTAGTGGTTTATGCGGTTCTCGCAGGAGCGCATGAGCTTGTTTATCCTCTGCGCCCTTTCCACGTCGTCCCAGAAGCCGTCGGAAGCCATATCCTCCTGATACTCTACCAGCTGTTCCTTGAGACCCTCTATGTTCAGGGATTTTTCGGTGTCCTTCAGCATTTCCTTCAGCTGGGTTATCTCCTGACGGAAGACCTCGGATTCGTACATTTTAAATGCTCCTTACGCGTTTTTGCCGTGGCAGTTCTTGAATTTCAGCCCGCTGCCGCAGGGACAGGGCTCGTTCCTGCCCACTTTTTTGATTACCCTTACGGGCGCCCTGTATACCTGGGAGTCCTGATTGGTGGATATGTTCTTGGCCACTTCTTTCCTCTCCGGCGGGCGGGTTATGATGGCCATGTAAAGCTTGCGCAGGGTGTCCTCCTGTATCAGGTGCACCATTTCCTCGAACATGTCGTAACCTTCGTGCTGGTATTCCACGATGGGCTGCCTCTGGGCATACGCCCTTAATCCAATGCCTTCACGCAGCACGTCCATGGCGTCGATATGGTCCATCCAGCGGGTGTCCACGCTGTTTAACAGGAAGGTGCGCTCCACTTCGCGCATGTCGAAACCCGCGTCGGAGATCATCTTTTCCCTGCGGGCGTAGGTATCCAGGCTGGACTTTCTGACCGCCTGGTAGAAGCCCTCCCGCGTCACGGGATCCAGCGCGTCGAATACCGCTTTGACCTGGCCTTTCTCCACGCAGATGCGCTCCAGGTACTCGCCCATGCCCTTGATATCCCAGTTCTCGGGCGGCACGTCCGGCGCGCAGTAGCTGTCCAGCGCCTCGGAAAGGATGGTGTCCCGCATGTCGTTTATGAAGGAGAGCATGTCCTCCCCCTCAAGCACCTGCCGCCGCTGGGCGTAGATGATGTTGCGCTGGGTGTTCATAACATCGTCGTACTGCAGCACGCTCTTGCGGATGTCGTAGTTCCTCCCTTCCACCCGCTTCTGGCTGGCTTCGATCTGCTTGGAAAGGATGCCATATTCTATGCGCTCGTTTTCCTTCACGCCCAGCCGGTCCACCATGGGGCGGATGCGGTCGCTCCCGAACAGGCGCATCAGGTCATCCTCCAGCGAGATGAAGAAGCGGCTGGCGCCCGGGTCGCCCTGGCGTCCGGAACGTCCGCGCAGCTGGTTGTCTATGCGGCGGCTCTCGTGCCGCTCTGTACCGATGATGTAGAGCCCGCCCAGTTTAACGACTTCCTCGTGCTCCCGGTCAGTCACCTTTTTATGGGTCTCGTACAGCTCGTTGTACTTTTGGCGCAGCTCAAGGATCTCGTCGCTCACTTCGTCGGAATGGCCTACCGCTTCCTCTATCATGGCGTCGTCGTAACCCTGCAGGCGCAGTTCGTGTTTGGCCATGAACTCGGCGTTGCCGCCCAGCAGTATGTCCGTGCCTCGGCCCGCCATGTTGGTGGAAATGGTCACCGCGCCCTTTTTGCCCGCCTGCGCCACTATCTCCGCTTCCTTCTCGTGGAACTTGGCGTTGAGCACCGTGTGGCGAATGCCCTTTCTCTCCAGCAGCTTGCTTACGTATTCGCTCTTTTCCCCGGACACAGTGCCCACCAGCACCGGCTGGCCCGTGGCGTGCAGCTTTTCGACCTCGTCCGCGACGGCGTCGAACTTGCCCTTCATTGTGGTGTAGACCGCGTCGTTATAGTCTTTTCGTATCATGGGACGGTTGGTGGGTATGCACACCACGTCCAGCTTGTATATCCCCCTGAATTCCTCTTCCTCGGTCTTGGCGGTACCCGTCATGCCGCTTATCTTCTTGTACATGCGGAAGTAGTTCTGGAACGTGATGGTGGCCAGCGTCTTGCTCTCCCTTTCCACCTTCACGTGTTCCTTGGCCTCGATAGCCTGATGCAGGCCGTCGGAATAGCGCCTGCCCACCATGAGGCGTCCGGTGAACTCGTCGACGATTATCACCTGGCCGTCCTTGACCACGTAATCCACATCCCGCTTCATGAGCGCGTGCGCCCTCAGCGCAGCAAGGATGTGGTGGTAGAGCTCATTGTTCTGTATCTCCGCCAGGTTCTCTATGTTGAACGCCTGCTCGGCCTTTCTTACGCCCAGCTCGGTCAGGGATATGGTCTTTTCCTTTTCGTCCTTGGTGTAGTCCTTGTCCTCGCCCTCTCTCAGCGTGCACACGAACCTGTCCGCCATGTTGTACAGCTCGGTGGACTTTTCGCCCTGCCCGCTTATGATGAGCGGGGTGCGGGCCTCGTCGATAAGTATGGAGTCCACCTCGTCAACGATGGCGAAGTTAAGGGGGCGCTGCACCATGCGCTCTTTGACTACCACCATGTTGTCCCTTAAATAGTCGAAGCCCAGCTCGTTGTTTGTGGCGTACGTGATGTCCGCCATATAGGCTTCCTGCCTCTGCTCGGGAGTCATATCGTGCAGGATAAGGCCCACCTTCATGCCCATAAAGCGGTATATTTTGCCCATCCACTCGGAGTGGTACTTGGCCAGGTAGTCGTTGACCGTGACCACGTGCACGCCCTCGCCCGGCAGCGCGTTCAGGTACGCGGCCAGCGCGGCGGTCAGCGTTTTTCCTTCGCCCGTCTTAAGCTCCGCTATGCGCCCCTGGTGCAGCACTATCGCGCCTGCCAGCTGTACGGGATAGGCCCGCTGCCCTATAGCCCTGTACGCGCCTTCCCTTACCGCGGCAAGCACGTCTACCAGCAGGTCGTCCAGTGTCTTTCCGTCCCTGAGCATCCCGCGGAATTCATCCGTTTTCGCCCTGAGTTCCGCGTCGGACAGCTTTTCCAGTTCCCCGCGCTTCGCCTCGATGAGCTTGACGGTCTTCATAACCTTTTTGACCTCCGCCTCGTTGGAACCGGAGAGCGCGCCTTTTATGAAGTCAAACAGTTTTTCCATTATATTCTCCCATTGTAATCTATCTGCATTATACCACTTTTTGCGGCGTGTTTGCAAGTCTCAGGGTATATTAAGGCTCACTTTCCCCCGGGAGAATATCCGCTTGAAAAGCAGCCTTGTCCTGCCCAGGCGCCCTGCCTTGCGCAGTATGTCATAATAGCAGTTCTCCGCCCGCGCAACCTGTTTCGGGTCGGGGGCGAGCCTTCCGTATGCCGCCCGCGCCACGTCCGCGCTCACGGCCTGAAATTCCTCAGGGGCCGCATTCGCCCGTACCGCGCTCGAAGCGAACTCGGCGGGCGTAAAGCCCTGCACGTAGTCCATGCCCCGTATCTTAAGGGCGTTTATGCTCAGCCTGTACCACAGCAGCAGTTTTTCCGTATTGGTCCTGTACCCGCTTTCCTGCTTTTTTGGGTTGGTCTTTTTGATCCTGAGTGTCACTCCCGCCGCTGCGCCCGCCGCCAGCAGCGCCAGCAGCAGCCAGAGCAGCCAGCCGTAGGAGCGCGTCGTATTCCCCGGCGTCTTGTCCCGGTCAGACGGGGCGTCATTCTCAGGCTCGGGCGTATTCCCGTCGCCTTCGTCAGGCCAAGAAGGCCCGGGCGTGTTTTCGGGCGGGTCGTCCGTCCGGTCGTCGTCCGGCCAGTTGGTGTCGTCCTCCTCCGGAGCGGGAGACGGCGTGGGTACGGGAGTGGGTGTGGGCGTAGGCGTGGAAGTGCTGCCGGACGGCGGGGGCGTCCGGTCTTCGGAGCTGCTGTGCCCGCCGGCTTCATCGCCGCTTTCCCCCGTGTCAGAGGGAGTGGCGTCAAATGTCACCCAGCCAAAGCCCTTGAAATACACCTCGCACCAGGCATGGGCGTTCTCGCCCGTCAGTACGTTTTCTCCGCCCTCCTTGACCAGGTACCCCTCCACATACCGGGCGGGCAGCCCGGCGATGCGGGCCATAAGGGTCATTGCGGCAGCGTAGTACATGCAGTAGCCATTCATGCCGTGGAGCATGAACCAGCTGACAAAATCTTCCCCCTCCGGCACGTAACCGGGATTAAGGGTATACCGGCCGTTTTGGCTCAGGTAATCCCGTATGGCCAGCGCCGTTTCATAGGGAGACGCGCTGCCCCGGACGATCTGCTCGGTAAGCTCGTGCACGCGCACATCCACGCCGGCGGGCACGTCCCTGTTGATCAGTATGACGAAAGGCCAGTTATCGTCCTTATCGTCTTCGGCGGCGTTGATCGCGTCGGCGATCCCGGCTTCGTCCGCGTATTCCCAGTAATCGAAAGTATACGAGTCTCCGCCTTCCAGCCTGCGGGAAGCGAACATCTCGCCTATGTTGTTGTAGTAGACTTTCAGCCCGCTCTCGACGCCGCTGGCGCGGTTGGGGGTGTACACTGCCCAGTACAGGTTGTCCCCGAGAATATCCACCGACGCGGTCCTGAGCTCGAAACCGGCTTTTTCGGAGCTTTTGTCAAGGTCAAACGCCTGCTCGTATTCGCCGCGGTACAGCAGCCCCTCTATTCCTGACAGCATGTACCTGCGGATCTTGCCCGCCTTGTCCGTGTTGCTTTCGTCCACCCACGCCCGGCCGTTGTAGGTATAGCGTATCGAGCCCCTCAGGTAGAGCTTGCCTTCGGAAGTCACTTTCAGCACTTCGTCGCTGCGGGGATAGGCGGGGCCGCCGAAGGTCTCGTTGCGGGTGCGCCAGCCGTATGAGCCTATGTTGAACGAGCGTCTTTGCTCCAGTTCGTCCCTGTCCAGGTTGAAGGTGTCTATCACGAGCCGTACCGCTTTGCGGGACGCGTTTTCCAGCGCAGGCACCGTCACTCCCTTTGGCACCAGCGCCCAGCTCAGCAGCGCCGCTATCAGCGCCAGGCTTATCATTGCCCGGTAGCCCGTGAGCCTCAGCCGTCCCGTGAGCGCGTACATGGAACACAGCGCGAAAACCGCCAGCACAAAATAGGTCTCGTTGGGCTTAAAGTCCGCGAACCAGAACAGCGCAAAACACATCAGCGCGATGGTTATAAGCAGGCTTACGCCTCTAAGGTCATTAAGCACTGTGTACGCGGCGACCATAAGGCACAGCGACAGGATCAGCGTGAGCTGGTCCACGTACGCTTCGCCCTCCCCCGCCTTTACGGCGTCTATTACCGTGCCCACATATGTTATTGGCTTCCAGCCGCCCAGCAGTTTTACGCCCGCGAACACCGCCAGAAAGCACAATGTTATCCAGCCTGACAGCCTGGACACGCTCATGAGCCCCAGCACCGCCGCCGCCAGCAGGGTATAGCCGATCACATAACCGGCATCAGCGCCGCCCAGGTCCCACAAGTCGTACATCAGCGTTAGCGAAAAGCCGTACACGGCGGAAAGCACTATCGGCGCGAACCGCATCAGCGCCGTTTTAAGCCGTTTCATCGTCTTCCGCCTCCAACGCGTACACGCTGACCGACACGCCCGCCGCGTCCAGGCGCGACAGCGTTTCGTCGTTTTCTCCCGGAACGCCCATCACATACACAAGGCTGACCCCCAGGGAGGAATACATCCTGAGGCGTACGAGCATATCCGCTTCCCCGCCGTTAAGGGCGCTGGCCACCAGCACCGCGGCGGAAGTGGTCTGGCTGCGGCGCATGACCTCGCTCACCGCCGTCTTGAGCTGCGTGTCCCCCGCGGCGGCGATGTGCGCCAGCATGTCTTCCATGCGCGGCACGTCGTCCTCCGAAGCGGCAAAGATCTCGTTTGACCCTTCGTTAAGGCCCAGCAGCCTTACGCTTTCCCCCGCTTTCAGGCACGCCCTGCACACGCTCAGCGCGCACTCGCACACCCCGTCTTTGCGGTTTATAGTCTCTTCGTCATTGCCGAAAAGCCCCGCAGTAACGGGCAGCACCAGCACTTCGGGCCTCGCCGCCTCCTCGTAGGTCTTTACATAGGGCTTGAACGCGCCGGTATACGGGTCCACATAGCGCGTGCTCAGTTTCCAGTGCACGCGTTTGAGCGCGTCTCCCTTTATCCATTCCCGCACGCCCGCCGGTTCGTTGGCGTCATCGGACAAATGCACTTCCCCGGAACCCGATTCCCGCAGCGAATGCTCGGGCCTTTCCGTTTCGAATCCCATGGGCAGCACGGTGTAGCTCACGGAGCCGGCGCTTATCTTCCGGCTGAACACGAACAGATTGAAAACATCCGTTATGTAAACGCGTCCTTCACCCGCGTTGAACACGCCCACATGGGCGGCGGGCAGCACGCACTGTCTTTCGTAACGGCAAAAAGGCGCGCCGCCGAAGCGCGCGCTCATCCCGGCGTCCGCCTGATACGCGGCGCTGCCTATGGGAAGGATGCCCTTGAACGAGAAAAACAGCTTAAGGCGGATCTCTTCTCCCCGCCTTACCCTTTCTCCGCTCTGCGACGAGGTCACGTCAAGCGTAGCCAGCGCCGGCAGCAGGCTGACAAGTGCCAGGATCAGCATCAGCCCCATGCACACCGCGCCCATGAGCAGCAGGCGGCTGCCCAGCGTAAGCGCGATGACCGCTATGGTGGCGGCCGCCGCCATGAAATTGACCGTTCTGCGTCTCACTTTGCGCGTACCGGTACCGGCAGCGAGGCGATAAGCCGCGTGAGCGCCTTTTCCTCGCTTGCGTTTTTCTGGCTTATGCGCGCCTCCGGGCTCAGGGCCAGACGGTGGGCGAGCACCGGGGAAGCCAGCGTCCGCACGTCCTCAGGCATTACGTAGTCCCGCCCTTCCGTAAGCGCCTTAGCCTGCGCGGCTCGCATGAGCGCTATGGCACCTCGGGTGGAAATGCCCCTGCCGAACAGTTTCGCGCTGCGGGAAGCCTGGGCGATATTGGTTATGTACATGCGCATTTCCTTGGACACCTTTACCTGGGTGACCTGCTGCTGCAGGGCAAGTATGTCGTCGGCGCCGCAGACAGGAGATATCTCTTCCACGCGGCTCTTGGCGCCCCTGTACATTTCAAGCACTTTGAGTTCTTCTTCCCGGCTGGGATAGCCGATCTCTATGCGCATGAAAAACCTGTCCAGCTGCGCTTCGGGCAAAGGATACGTGCCCACGAAATCCACCGGGTTCTGAGTGGCCAGCACCATGAACGGCTGGGGCAGCGGCATGGTCTCGCCGTCCGCCGTGACCTGTCCTTCCTGCATGACTTCAAGCAAACTGGACTGGGTCTTGGGGGAAGTGCGGTTAATCTCGTCCGCCAGAAGCAGGTTGCTGAACACAGCGCCCTGCCTGAAACTCATCTCTCCCGTTTTGAAATCCAGCGCGCTGTATCCCGTAACGTCGGATGGCGTTACGTCTGGCGTGAACTGTATGCGCTTGAAGCTCAGGGCCAGGCTGCGGGCAAAGGCAGACGCCAGGGTGGTCTTGCCCACGCCGGGCACGTCCTCTATCAGCACATGCCCGCCGCATAAAAGGGCGTTAAACAGCAATTCCACCGCATCGTCCTTGCCTACTATCGCCTGGGCTATATTGGTCTCAAGCTCCTGTAAAAGCGTTTGGGCTGAAAGCATTTTGATTCCTCCGTAAACTGTCGCGATCGCGTGCCAGAACGTTTTGACGTTCCCGGCAGCGCAAGTGTTCCTGTCAACAAAAAAGCGCCCTGCCTGACAGCAGGGCGCGGAGCGTGGGGTTAAATGGGCTCGAACCATCGACCTTCACGATGTCAACGTGACGCTCTGACCAACTGAGCTATAACCCCGAAACGCCCGTGTATTATATCATAGTCCGCAGCCCTGTGCGCGTTTTTAACGAAATTTAACGTTGCCTGCGGGTCTATCCGCGTTTTTTCGCCGCCTTCTGCTGCGCTTCCTGCCGCTTCATGCGCCGGGCGTATTCCCGCTTCCTGCGCTCGAAGGCCGCCTTGCGCGCCCGGTTGATGCGGTTGCGTTTCTGCTTTGCCCGGGCGATCAGGAAGATGATGACGCCTATGATAACGATGTAGATCAGCCAGCTGGCGGGATTGTGTCGTGGGGAGAAGAACCTTAAGACAGGCTTGTCTTCCAGCCACTCGTCCAGCACCTCGTCGGTGGTGGGCGGCTGCATCTCCACGTCCCTGGCCGCGACCACGCTGCCTTCGTAGACCGCGCCGTCAAGCCCCGTGAACGTAGCCGTGCCCAGAACATCTCCCGCCTTTAACGGCGCGGTCACGTCCCGGTTGAATTCCACCACGATCCTGTGGGCGAAATCCTTTGTTATCTCGTCCAGCCTGACCGGGTCCGCCAGGTCGCTCTTCAGATAGCCTTCGGTATAGCCGGCGGGTATGTCAGTGATGCTGAGCTCCACGTGCCCGTTGCCCGGATCGTCCTTCGCGGCCTTCCTGACCGTTACGGACAGCAGGCTGGAATCGCTCATCTGGCACAGTTCCTTGAAGCTCAAAAAACCGTACTGCAGGAAACCGTATTTGAACATGCGGATGCAGTCAGTGAATGCCTCCACATATGTCTTGTCTGCTTCATCTATCTTGACCGGGTTGTAGCATACGGCGATCAGCGTGACGCCGTTTTGCTCCGCCGCGCCCACAAAGGAGCGCCCCGCCGCCTTGGTATAGCCGGTCTTTACGCCTATCGCGGGCGCGTAGTACAGCCTTTTGTTCTCCAGGAGCAGGTCGTACTTGGACTCGAACTTCTTGCCGTCCGGCCAGAAAGAACTGTAAACGGTGTAGGAAGTCGCCGCGACTATTGAACGGAAAGTGGCGTCCTGCATGGCGTAAGCTGTAAGTTTGGCCATGTCCCGGGCGGTGGTGTAATGGTTGACCTCGTGCAGGCCGTGGGGATTGGTAAAGTGGGTGTTGCGCTCGCTAAGGCCCAGATCCGCCGCTTTCTGGTTCATCAGCTTCACGAACTCGGTTACGTTGCCGCTCACCAGCTGCGCCACCGCCAGCGCGGCGTCATTGCCGCTGGAGAGCATCATGCCGTACAGCAGGTCCATGAATGTCATGCTGTCGCCGGGGGTCAGGCCCATTTTGGACGAGTCGCTGGACACAGTGATGTTGCTGGGGATAACTATCATCTCGTCCAGCACGCCGTTGGCCCGCGCCCATTCTATGCCCAGTATGCAGGTCACTATTTTGGTGGTGGAAGCAGGATAGCGCCTTTCGTCCGCGTTCTTTTCAAACAGCACGTCGCCGGTCAGTGCGTTTATGAGTATGCAGCCCCTGCCGTACAGATGCCCCGCCTGCAGGTTTTCCGGCGTTTCCACGGAATAGTCCGTGGGGGTCACCGCCAGGGCAGACAGTCCGAATATGATGGTCAGCGCCAGCAGCGCGCTAAGTATGCGTTTTAACAAGTTGCCCCTCCGTCAGTCTCTGCCTTCAAGCAGCTGAAAGCCGTATTCAAAAAGCGTTTTCGCGTCGATCCATTTTTCGTTCTTGGTGAACCCGCAGTGCATTATCACAACGATGAGTTCCCTGCCGTCCTTGACCGCGGCTCCCACGAAGCACTGCCCCGCCTGGGAAGTGTAACCGGTCTTTATGCCCCTGGCGTAAGGGTAGTAGTACTTGGTTGAAAAATCCGTGATGCCGTAGTGGTGGTCCAGGAACAGTTCGCCCCTTTTGCTGGTGGGCGCCATGGTGTAGCCGGTGGAGAAGGTTATCTCCCTGAACAGGTCGTTCTCAAGGCAGTACTGCGTGAGTTTGGCCATGTCCCTGCAGGTAGTGTAATGCTGGGCGGAATGCAGCCCGTGGGCGTTGGTGAAGTGGGTGGAATCCATGCCCAGTTCTGCGGCCTTTTTGTTCATCTCCTCCACAAACGCCTTGACCGATCCGCTGGTCAGCTCCGCTATCGCGTTGGCGGCGTCGTTGCCGGAATTGTATATAAGCCCGTACCACAGATCGCGCAGGGGCATCTTTTCCCCGTAATACACGGGCACCCTGGTGGAATCAAGGGATATGTCCCCGGCGGAAGCGGGCACGGTTATCATTTCACGCCCGTCCTTTGTCTCTATGGACACGATAAGCGTCATTATTTTGGTCGTTGAAGCGGGGTAGCGGCGGGTATCCGCGTTTTTCTCAAACAGCACCTCTCCCGTTTCCGCGTCCACGAGTATGCATGAATCACTGTAAAGCGCATACGGATACTCCGCCCGCGCCGCATCGGTCTTCTCCTCAGCAGCGCCGGCCAGGCAGAATAACACGCACAGTATCAGCGCGACAGCGCGTTTCACAGCATTCACCTCCCAGCATAGGTCAGTATATTATATCAAAATATTACAGAGGTTTGACGATTTTTATGTTAAATGTGTTCCATATTTGCAGTTTTCAGGCACCGCGGCGCTTGAAACACGAAACGGTGAAATGGTATAATCGTCCCGTGAACGCAGCCGGGGCGGGGCGAACGTATGCGCCGGAAGGCAGTTACGCACGGGCCCACTCGGAACAGCACGGGGCCGGCTCTGTCCCGTTTACAGTAAATTAACCGTTTTTGCCTTTATCCGGCAGATAAATATGATATAATGACCAGGATCGTGTCGCTGCGGCGGCACTTCACCCTTTTGTTTGGAGACAGCTATGAAGGAAACATCCTCCGCGCAGAAGAATACTTCGAAAAATTACCTTCCGTTTATCATAATCGGCGGGTTAGTGTTTATCGTGCTGTGCCTGATCGTGCAGAAATACGTATTCCCCGTATCCAACGATACCAAAACCGAACAGCGCATAAGCGAGATCGACGTGGCCAACACCCTGCGGGTCACGGAAGTAATGAGTTCCAACTCGTCCATCATCCAGGACAACCAGGGCAGCTTTTCCGATTGGGTGGAGCTTACCAACGTTTCCTCGAGCGACATAAAGCTCAAGGGCTGGAAGCTGGCCAAGGATTCCGGCGCCATGGGCGTTATGGTAAAGTTCTTCGAGTTCCCGGAGCAGACCCTTAAAAGCGGGGAAAGGGTGCTGGTGTTCTGCACCAATACCACCAGCAACACCCCGGGCTACACATATCACGCGCCTTTCAAGCTTTCCGCCGCGGGCGACCGGCTGATACTGTACAACCCCTCCGAGACCGCCGTGCAGAGCATAAACATCCCCGAGCTTCCCGCCAACTGCTCCTACGCCGAGATAGACGGCAAATGGCAGGTGTCTAACGAGCCCACTCCCCAGCTGGCAAACACCCACGAAAGCTTCGTGGCGCTGCGCTCCTCGCGCCAGCTCGCGGACAGCCCCATCTATATAAATGAGGTGATGGCCAAAAACGCCTCCTACGCCCCGGATGAGCACGGCGAATATCTGGACTGGGTGGAATTGTACAATTCCTCCAGCTACACCATAAGCCTGGCGGGGTACCACTTAAGCGACAGCGAGGACAACCTGCGCAAGTGGGAGTTCCCCAATATCTCGATCGGCGCGGGCCAGTATATGATAATCTACTGTTCCGGATACGACAGGAAGGCCGCCTCCTCTCCCCTGCACACCAACTTCAAGCTGAGTACCGAGAAAGAAGGCGTCATACTTACCAACTCCCAGGGCTACATTATCGACATGGTGGACTGGGACCTGCTGAAAGCCGACCAGAGCTATTCCCGCCAAAGTGACGGCAGCTGGGTGACCACCAAGGCGCCCACCCCCGGCATGGCAAACACCTTCTCAAGCGCCGCGCTGATCTCAGGTCAGTTCGCGGCGCAAAATTCAAGCGGGGTTTTTATCAACGAAGTCATGGCCTCCGCTTCCACCTCTTCCAAGAACAGCTATGACTGGGTGGAGCTGCGCAACACTTCCTCCCAGGCGGTCGATATAAGCGGCTACGGCCTTAGCGACGACCCCGGCAAGCCCCGCAAGTGGCAGTTTCCCCAGGGCACGACCGTTCCCGCGGGTTCCTTTCTGGGCATCTACCTGAGCGGGCAGGACGGCAAGATCGGCTCGTACCTGCACACCAATTTCAGCCTCTCAGCTAACGAGGGCGAGACTCTGGTATTTTCCGACCCCGAAGGCAGGATACTTGACCGCTGTCCCATGGGCGTCCAGTACACCAACATTTCATACGGGCGCATGGGCTCAAGCCTGGAATCCGGTTTTTTTTATTTGACGGCGGCCACTCCCGGTTCGGTGAACGTATCTACCGGTTACGAGGAGAAGCTGCTTAAGCCCAGCTTTTCCGTGGCGGGCGGTATGTTCCCGGCAGGCGACAGCCTGACCCTGACCATAAGCGCGGAGCCCGGCGCCAAGATCTATTACACGCTGGATTCTTCCGACCCCGACCCGTCGCACATAGGCGGCTATGCCTACAAGGTGGACCCGGAGTTCGCTTCCAGGGTGGACGGCCATGTGACCACCTACGCCTATTCCGGCCCCATAACCATAAATGACACCACGGTGGTAAGGGCAGCCGCGTTCAAGGACGGGCAGCTCTCCTCCATGGTGGAGACGCAGACGTACTTTTTCGGGCTCGAGCACACCATGCAGGTGGTGAGCCTGGTCATGGATCCCATGGATATGTGGAGCTATGAGAAAGGCCTGTACGTCAAAGGCCCCAACGCGGAAGCCAGCAGCCCTTACGGCTCTATCGACAAGGGCGCCAACTTCTGGATGACCTGGGAAAAGACCTCCAACGTCGAGCTGTACGGCGTGGACGGGGAGACGATACTCTCCCAGGGCTGCGGCGTAAGGCTGCACGGCCAGTATTCCCGCAAGGAAGCGCAGAAGTCATTCAAGATCATCGCCAGCTCCAAGTACGGCACAAAGCGTTTTTACGCTCCCCTCTTCCCCAACCGGGACTATACCGAATACCAGAGCTTCCTGCTGCGCCAGTCCGGCCAGGACTGGGACAAGACCCGCATGAGGGACAGCGTGCTTGCCACCCTCGCCGAAGGCCTGGGCGTAATGTACCAGGATACCGCGCTGTGCGTGGTGTACATAAACGGCGAGTACTGGGGACAGTACAACATGCGGGAAAGGATCAACGCCTACTCCATCTGCCAGTGGGAAGGCTGGGACGAGAGCCTTAAGGACGACATCGACCTGCTCAAGGCCAACGACAAGGTCATGCAGGGCTCCAATGCCAGCTGGAAGGAATTCAAGGAGTATTACACCAAGAACGGTCTGGAGACTGCCGAAAAGCTGGCCGTGGCGGACAAATATATAGACTGGAAAAACTATATGAACGCCATCGCAGTGGAGATCTATACCGGCAATACCGACCTGCTCAACAACAAGAAATACCGTTCCACCGCCGTCGACGGCAAATGGCGCTGGATAGTGTTCGACTTTGACTGGGCGTTCTACACCGACACCAACTCCGTGGGGCGCTGGCTGAAGCCCGGCGGTGTGGGCGACGGCAACAAGCGCGACAACAGCCTGTTCATCGCGCTGATGAAAAACCCCGTATGCAGGGACTACTTCCTGACCCTCTTCAGCGAAAAGCTCAAAGGCGACTGGTCCAGCCAGAGCGTGCTGGCCAAGATGGCGGACAGGTACAACGAGCTGCTGCCGGAGCTGCCCGCGCACCTGGAGCGCTGGAACAAGTCGCAGAGCAATTATAATTCCCACCTGAACAAGCTCAAGAAATACGCCCAGACCCGCCCGGGCAGGCTGCTGTACTTCTACTCCAACGCCCTGAACAAGGCCGAGTTCGAGAAGTACTTCGGCGAGCTCGCCCGCACGGTGCAGCTTGTAGACGACAAGGGCAAGAGCTATTCTTACTACAAATAGAGGATCTGATGGACGACAACCGCACCCGCCTGCCTGAGCGGCACGAGAGAAAATACTGGATAAACAAAGGCGACCTGGCACTGCTCAGGGAAAAGCTCAAGCAGGTGATGGCCTACGACAGCCACACCGATGAAAACGGGGAATACTTTATCCGCTCCCTGTATTTTGACGACGCCTACGACCGGGCGTATTACGACAAGCTGGACGGCGTGCAGGACCGCGACAAGTACCGCATCCGCATATACAATATGTCCGACAGCGTTATCTTTCTGGAGCGCAAGCGCAAGGTGGGCGAGCTTATACAGAAGACCGCCTGCCGTATAGACCGGAAACTGGCGGACGCCCTGGCGGACGGCGACGCCGCCTGCCTGCTGGAGTATGACGAACCCCTGCTCACGGACATGTACGTGGAGATGCGCACCAAGCTTCTGCGTCCCCGGGTGCTGGTGGACTACGTGCGCGAGGCGTTCGTGTTCCCCGCGGAACACACCCGCGTCACCTTCGACAAGCAGCTGGCCACCTGCCCCGGTTCCACCGACATGTTCGACCCTGAACTGCTGACCCTGAGCCCCCTGGACGACAGCAAGCAGATACTTGAAGTCAAATTCGATACCTACCTGCCGGACTATATTGCCCATCTGCTCGCCGACACTCCCACCGAAAACTGCGCCATAAGCAAATATGTGCTCTGCCGCAGGTTCGAGCCCCTCGCGTGACCGATCCCGTGACCCTTTAGCCTGTGGCTAATAATAATAAGCACCATTTTGAAAGGGGATAACACCGTGAATTCCATCATTCAGGAAGTCTTCCAAAACCAGTCTCTGGGCGCGAGCTCCATACCGCTTGTGCTGTTTACCATCGTTATGGCGTTCGCCGTAGGGGTGTTTATCTACTGGGTATACAAAAAGACCTACAGGGGCGTTATGTTCTCCAACAACTTCGCCCTCACCCTTATACTCATGACCGTCATCACCGCCCCCGTCGTCGTGTGTATCCGCAATAACGTGGCGCTGAGCATGGGCATGGTCGGCGCGCTGTCCATAGTGCGTTTCAGGACCGCCGTCAAGGATCCACTGGACACCGGCTACATGTTCTGGGCGCTGACCATGGGCATACTGCTGGGCGCGGGCCAGTTCCTGCTGGCGGCGCTGAGCGTGGTAGGCATCGCCGCGGTGATTTTCATACTCAGGACCATGCTCAGAAAGGGCGAGGACAGCTACCTGCTGGTCATGCGCGTGAATAAGGCCGGCGAAGCCAACGCCCAAAAGCTCATGAGCAAGCTGCGCTACCAGAACCTCAAAAACAAGACCATCTCCGGCAGCGGCATAGAGCTCACTTACGAAGTGAGAGTGGAAAAGAGCGAAGCGTTCTTAAACAAGCTGCTCACGCTGGAAGGCGTAAAGGAAGCCTCCCTGGTGTCCTATTCCAACGAGACCGCATAATACTGCCCCGCTTTGATACCGCGCCGTACGGCGCGGTTTTTTGTTTTCCTGTTTTTACAAACAAATACCTTGACAGGCGATATACTTCGTGATATGATGTATACCATGAAAGGAGGCATACTGTGGATATTCAACTGAAGCGCGGGCTGCTGGATGTGTGCGTGCTGGCTGCGATCAGAAACGAGGATTCCTACGGCTACAGGATCATAAAAGACATGAAGCCATACCTGGAGCTGTCGGAATCCACCCTTTACACCATCCTAAAGCGGCTTGAATCGGCAGACATGCTCACCGTCCGCAGCGCGGAGCACGACGGCAGGCTCCGAAAATACTACCGTATCACGGATGCGGGAAAACTGCGGATAGAGGAATTCAAGCGCGACTGGGAAGAGATCATGGCCGTATACCGTTTCGTAGTCAGAGAGGAGCGTCCAAATGAATAAAAAAGAGTTTCTTGCCTTATTAAAGAAAAAACTGTCCGGCCTTCCGAAGGAAGATATCGAAGAGCGCCTGGCGTTTTACGCCGAAAGCATCGACGACCGTGTGGAGGAAGGCCTTACCGAAGCCGAGGCGGTCGCCGAGATAGGTCCGGCGGACAGGATCGCCTCGCAGATCATGGATGAGATACCCATTGCAAAGCTCGTGAAGGAAAGGGTAAAGCCCTCACGCCGCCTGTCGGCGCTGGAGATCACGCTGCTGGTATTGGGCTCCCCCATCTGGCTTTCCCTGCTGATCGCAGTGCTGGCAGTAATACTGTCCCTGTACGTGGTGATCTGGGCCGTGATCATATCCCTGTGGGCGGTAGCCGTATCGCTCATAGCCTGCGCCGCGGCCTGCCCCATCGCCGGCATAGTGCTTATGTTCAAGGGCGAAGGCGCGCAGGGGCTGGTGCTTATCAGCGCGGGTCTGGCATGCGCGGGTCTGGCGATACTTGCGTTTCCCGCATGCCGCGCCTGCAGCAAGGGTGCCTGGCTGCTGGCCAAAAAACTGACTTTGGGTTTAAAGAAACTGTTTATCAGAAAGGGGAATAAGTAATGAAACTGCTTTCATCAAAAGGCTTTGTCACCGCGGTATGCCTTATAGTGGTCGGGCTCATCGGTTTCGCGGCGGCCATGTCCCTCAAAAACTGGGACTTTTCCGCGCTCGACAGCAGCAAGTTCGAGACTAACGTATATGACATAAACGAGCAGGTGCATGATATCGTCATCATCTCCGATACCGACAAGATCACTTTCGTGCCGACAGACGACGGTTCCTGCCGCGTGGAGCTTTTCGAGCGGGAAAAAGTAAAACACCGCGTATCCTCGGAAAACACTTCGCTTAAGATCGAGCTGGAAGATACCAGGAAATGGTACGACTATATCGGCCTGTTCCAGTTCAAAACTCCCAGGATCACCGTGTACCTCCCCCGGGGCGAATACGCGTCGCTCTCCATTAAGACCAGCACAGGAGACGTGTCCCTGCCCGCCGGATTCAGCTTTGAAACCGCGGATATCTCCCTGAGCACCGGCGATGTTTTCTGCGGCGCATCCTGCGCGGGAACGATGAGCATAAAAGCGAGCACGGGCGACATAGACGTCAACAGCATGAGCGCCGGAGAACTCAGCCTTAAAGTGTCTACCGGCAGGGTGTACGTCACACAGGTCAGGTGCGCGGGCGATCTGAGCGTAAAAGTCAGCACCGGCAAAGCCGCGCTTGCCAGCGTGACCTGCCAAAACTTTAACTCTTCCGGCAGCACCGGAGACATAGCCCTTAAAGACGTGATCGCCTCGGGCGCCATGAACATACAGCGCAGCACGGGCGACGTGACGTTCGAAAAATGCGATGCGGCGGAGCTTACGATAAAGACCGATACGGGCGACGTGACCGGCTCTCTGCTTTCCGAGAAGGTGTTCATCGCCAAAAGCGACACAGGCAGCGTAAAAGTGCCCGAGACCACGAGCGGCGGCAAATGCAAGGTGACCACCGACACCGGAAAGATCAAGCTCGTGATCGGGTGACCGTACGCCATCGGCCCGAAACACGCTCAAATTAGTATTGACATAATATAGCTCTTGAAGTATAATAATATCGTACATTAGATGAGGAGATACTATAAATGAGCTTCAGAGTTATAACGGATACTTCCGCAAATCTGCCCACCCCTGTGCTTAAACAAAGAGGCATCGGGGTGGCAGCTTTCAATTATTACATAAACGGCAAAGAGTATTCCTGCCTTGATACCGAAAAATTCGACTCAAAGGCTTTTTACGACGCCATACGCGGCGGCACCAAAGTGAGCACTTCCCTTATCTCTCCGGACAAATACCGCAGCATATTTGAAGAGTGCGTTTCATCCGGCGAGGATGCGGTGTATGTGGGCATGTCTTCGGGTATAAGCGGGTCCTTTTCCGTGGCGGTCAGCGTGGCAAACGAACTGATGGAGGAATATCCCGGCCGGCGCATAGAAACGGTGGATACCCTGGGTGCGTCGCTGGGCGAGGGTTTTTTCGCCTTAATGGCAGCGGACGCCCGCGACGCCGGAAAAACCGCGGCCGAGACCGCCGAAGAACTTAGGCGCCGTGTGCCCGAGATGTGCCAGGTATTCACCGTGGACGACCTTATGCACCTTAAAAACACGGGCAGGCTCTCCAATGCGGCGGCCTGGGTGGGCACGGTGCTCAACATAAAACCCCTGCTCAAAGGCAACACGGAAGGCAGGATCGTTTCCTTCCTGAAAGCTCTGGGGCGGCGCAGGTCCATAGACATGATCGCGGACAGGTACGACAAGCTGGTCAGGGACGGTGAAAACCAGACCGTCGGCATCGCCCACGCGGATTGCCCGGAAGACGTCGAGTACCTTATAAAACTGCTCAACAAGAAGCATCCGCCCCGGGACATCATGCTGGTGGATTACGAGCCCGTGACCGGCTCCCACGTGGGTCCGGGCGCACTGGCGCTGTTCTTTATGGGCGACGCCGAGTTCAGAAAGGACAAGCCCGCCATCTCCCTGCCCAACCTGCCCAATATCCCGAACCTGCTCAAGCGGGACAAGGACCAGGCGAGAAGCGATATTCCGGACTGCCCGGAAAACACCGCCCGCCCCGAGGCCGCGCACAGGATATAGGATCGGCCATGCATCGTGAGGTAAAACATGGGTCTTAAACTGATCAAATTGTCCGAACAGTACAAAACACAGCTGACGGAGATGCTGGACGAGTGGAAGCAAGACCAGGAAGCAAACCACACGAACCACTCCCCCTGGGCGATATTCAAAAACGACTGGCACGATTTTGAATATTACCTTGAGCATCTGGAATGCAAGACCGCCACTGACAGCCTGGTGCCCGACAGCGTGTTTTTCCTGCTGGACGAAGACAGGGACAGGCTGCTGGGAGCGGTCAACATCCGCCATTACCTCAGCGAAGCGCTGCTGAAAGAAGGCGGGCACATAGGCGACGGCATCAGGCCCAGCGAAAGAAGAAAAGGCTACGCCACCAAGATGATACGTCTGGCGCTGGACGAGTGCCGCAAACTTGGCATCACCCGCGTGCTGATGACCTGCGAAAAAACCAATATCGGTTCCGCGAGATCCATAATAAACAACGGCGGAGTGCTGGAAAACGAGTTCGTGAACTCTGACGGAGAAGTCGAACAGCGGTACTGGATAGAACTGAAAAAACATATATAACGGCACGGCTCAGCCCGCGGAAAACAGGCGCCGGGCCGTTTGTTTCATATTCATAAAGATTTATTTCAAACCGACTTCGGTTTTTTTATTGATTTGTTTTGCTCCCTTAGCAGAATGGTAATCCTCCCGGTTTATAATCTTTATGTTTGTAAGATTGGGGGGAAATAGATGACCGGCGCGTACAGGGGAAACGGCGTGAGCTGTCGGGCAAAAAGCGCTCAGATAAGGCGCACAAAGAGCAGTCTGTCACTGCTGCCGCTGCTGGCGCTCATCCTGTGTGCCTGTTTTTTCTTTACTTCCCTCATGATCATGGCCTCCGGCAGCGCCAGGGCGTCCGCCCAGCTCAGCGCCCTCGAGCAGGAGACCATAGGCCTCAATAACCGCATAAACAAGGCGGAATTCGAGATCGAGCGGGAACTTTCTCCCCGCGTACTGTCTTTCCACGCCCGCGAGCTCGGCATGACCGAACCCATGACCGCGGGCCGGTAAACTGCCTTTTATTCCTGGAACATTTAATGTAATTTTTCCGTCATATATTTGCAATAGCAGCCCGCAGGTGATATAATGCGGGTATAATAGTTTTGAAATATATGACGGGGGTACCGATGAATATCTGGCAGAAAATAACCTCCTGGATGGGCGGCGGCATAAGCGTAGTGGTGTATGGCATCATCATCGCGCTGTTTCTTATAGGCGTGTTCCGCTGTATACTGCCCGTGACCCGCAATACCAAGCGTCTGAAAAAGGCGATCTATCAGATAAAGCAGGGCGACAAAGCGCGCCGCAGCTGGCAGGAAGACAGGTTCCTGGGCCGTGGCAGCCTTATGCCCCACTGGAGCGAGTATTTGAACAACCTGTTCTTCGCGGACGGGGAATACCACAACCCCGCCAACGTCGAGGATTACATAAACGAGGAAACGGTGATAGACGGTCCCGGGCGCGCCAAGCTCACCGAAGCGCTGCCGGGCGTGCAGGTGTCCCTGGGCTTTTTGGGCACGCTGCTGGGGCTTTCGCTGGCGCTGAGCGAAATGAACTCCGTGGACGCCAGCACCATCACCTCCTCCATGAACACGCTGCTGTCCAGCATGAAGTACGCGTTTTTGACGAGTATCTTCGGCGTGATCGCTTCGATCAGTTTTACCTTGCTCACCCGCGCCGCCCACGCCAGCGCCCAGAACACCCTTACCGAGTTCTACAACGCCATGGCCAAGTACGCGGGCGTGTTGTCGGTAGACCCCATGACCCAGGTAGCCATCTACCAGCAGGAACAGACCGCTCTGCTCAAGCAGCTGGCGGCGGCCATGAGCCGTGAAAACATAAAAGCCCTGGTGGAACCCCTGGCCTCCTTCGCTGACACCACCGCCCAGAGGCAGCAGGAGCTCATGCAGGGAGTCGCCAACGCGTATCTTGACAAGATAAACGGCATGTTCGAAGGGCAGCTGAAGGCGCTGGGTGACACCATGCAGGCCACTTGCCGCCAGCAGGAAACGGCGCTTGTGCGGGTGAACGAGGCGCTTAACGACTTCTCCGCCTCCGCCCGCGCCATACACGACGTCAGGACCGACCTGACTCTGCTCATGGACAAGTACGAACTGCTGATAAAGCACGCCGACGCGGAAATGGAAAAGCTGAACGAGGCCAACAAGGCCTCCGTAGCCGTAATCAATTCCCAGACCGACGCCATAGATGCCCTGAACGAGCTTACCAACCGCCTGAAAGCATCCGCGAACGATGTGTCCAAGGCCTCCCGGGCGTTCCAGGAAGATTCCCGCGAACTGCTCGGCGAAAGCGCGCAGGCGCTCGCCGCCTCTGCCGCTGAGCTCAGGACCGCGTTTGAGAACGCCCGCAAGCAGCTGGACGCCGATATGGAAGAAAGCATCGCGTATTTTGAGGGCTGCATGACCCAGATAATAAAGCGGGTGGAAAAGGCGTCCCGGCTGGTGGATAACGCCGCCAAGCGCAAAAACGGAGGCGGCGCATGAAACGCCTCAGAGGTTCCTCCCAGGGCGGTCAAAGCGGCTCGTTCTGGCTCTCCTTCTCGGATATGATGAGCGTGCTGGTGCTGATATTCATATTCGTGATATTCTCCATGATGTTCACGCTCAACGAGCAGGAGCAGAAGTACAAGCTGGCCCAGGAGCAGTATCTGATAGCGGAAGCGCGCGCGAAAGCCAGCCAGGATGAACTGGATCAGACCGTTATCATTCTGCAGGACGCCCAGGAGCAGCTGGAAGCGATACAGGGCGAGCTTGAGGAAAGCCAGATGCTGATCATAGACCTGCGCAGCGAAAAAGACGCCATGCGGGCAGACTTGGCGCTGGCGCTGGCCGAAAGGGACGCGCTGCAGACCAACTCAGATACGCTCAGCCAGCAGATAAATGCCCTGCAGGCGCAGATAAGCCAGAAACAGACGGAGCTTAACCGCTTGAGCGGGCAGTACAATTCCCTGCTATCCTCCAGCCAGCAAAACGACGCGCTATTGACCCAGTACAAAAACGAGCTCGCGCTGTATGAAAGCCGTCTGAGCGAAGCCCAGGCTCAGCTGGAGCAGATGCTGGGCGTAAAGACCCAGATAATCCGTTCCCTGTCCGATGCGTTCAAGCGCAACAATATCCAGGTGGACGTGGACGAGGAGACCGGCGCAATAGTGCTGCCGGGCGCGGCGCTGTTCGATTCCGGCAAGACTGAGCTCAAACCGGAAGGCATGCGTTATCTGGACCGCTTCCTGCCTGTATACTTAAGCGTGCTGCTGAGCAACGAATTCCGCCCCTATGTGGCCGAGATCATCATAGAGGGCCATACGGATTCCACCGCCAAACAGGGCTACGACGCGTTTTTGTACAATCTGGAGCTTAGCCAGGAGCGCGCGCTGGCGGTGGCATCGTACGTGCTGGACGACACTTATATGCGAAATACCCTCCGGCTGTCAAGCAGCGGCATAGCCGCGTTCAAAAAAGTGATCTCCGCGGCCGGGCGCTCGTTTTCCTCGCTTAAATACAATGCCGACGGCAGTGAAAACAAAGAGGCTTCCCGCCGGGTGGAGATAAAATTCTCCCTCATAGACGAGGAAAGCGTATACGCCACGCGGCAGATCATGGGTTCTTGAGGTCTGATATATGAAATACCTGCGCAGGCTGGCGGCTTTCGCCGCTAAAAAGCTGGTCATCATCACGCTGATCGTGTGCCTTGCGGTGTACGCGTTCTATCTGGCGTTCAATTACGCCAATTCCTATATAATCGTATCCGAAGGTCTGCAAAAGCGTGTGGACGTGTGCCTGACCAGGGAGGACCCCGCCGTGCTGAACCGTTACTTCACCGCGGAGTTCCTGGACAGCGACCCCGTGCTGGCGGCGGCGTTCTCGGAGTCTTCCAGCTACTGGTTTTATAATATTTCATCCTTTGATTACGACCTTAAGCTGGAGCATCTGCGCTGGTCCCCCTTCAGGGGCACCGTGTCCTGCGTGGTGACCGAATATGTGTCCGACATAAGCGGCTCCGTAAAGAGCGAGTACGCCTCCACCGACCACCCCTCCATCGAAGCCTGGAAAAGCGGGCGCTACACCGTTACTCTGATCCGTGACGCGAAGGGCTGGAAGATCGCGGGGCTTAAGCAGGACCAGCTGTACAAGGACACCGAAAGCTGATGAAGATCGGCGGCATAAACGTCCCTTCCGGCGCGTTTCTGGCCCCCATGGCAGGCATAAGCGACCCTGTCACCCGTGAGATCGCCTTTGAGCACGGCTGCGCGCTGAGCGTAAGCGAGATGCTTTCCGCCAAGGGATACATATTCAGTCCCAACAGCCCCGTGCACATACAGCTCACGCGAAAGGGTGAACGCGAGGGCATCACGGGGCTGCAGCTGTTCGGGCATGAGGAATACTATCTGAGCGAGGCGGTGAAAAGGCTTAACCCCTCGCCTTTTGAGTTTTTTGACTTAAACCTGGGCTGTCCCGCCCGTAAGATCGTCTCCAACCAGGAAGGCTGTTATCTCATGACCCAGCCGCTTTTGGCGGGCAGGCTGATCTCCGTCATGGTCAAAGCATCCGCCAAGCCCGTTACGGTCAAGCTCCGGGCGGGTTGGGACAGGGACAGTATCACCTGCGTTGAGATAGCGAAGATAGCCCAAAGCGAAGGCGCCGCGGCCGTTACGGTGCATCCCCGCACCCGGGACATGTTCTATTCCGGCCGGGCGGACTGGGATCTTATCGGCAGCGTCAAAGCCGCGCTGGACATACCCGTGATAGGCAACGGGGACGTCAGAAGCGGTCAGGACACACTGAAAATGCTTGAGACCACCCGCTGCGACGGCGTTATGGTGGCGCGGGCGGCACAGGGCAACCCCTGGATATTCGACGAGATAAGCTGCGCCATGCAGTCAAAGCCCTACTCTCCCCCGTCCCCCGCCGAAAAACTGGATGCCGCCGCGGATCACTTTGCCCGCGCCCTTGAATTCTACGGTGAAAAGACGGGAGTCATCGAGATGCGCAAGCACCTGGCCTGGTATCTGCAGGGCTTAAAGGGCGCATCTGCGGTCAAGACCGGTATCAACAACGTTTCGGAAGCGGCGGAAGTGCTGAGGCTACTAAAACAATACCGTTTGGAACTCGAAGGAGGCAATACATAATGAAGTTTGTGGACGAGTATGACATAAAGGATTTCCTGGGCGGAAAGGCCTTTGAGTGCGACTGCGGCAGAGAGCACCGCGCGCAGGTGGATTATCTGAGCATCAAGCGGGGAGCGATATACGACCTCCCTGAAGCCTTGAACGCGCTGGCAGTAAAAAAGCCGTTTATCGTATACGACAAAAACACGTTCGAGGCCGCGGGCAGGCAAGTCTGCGAGGTGCTGGACAGGGCGGGCATCCCCTATACCGGTTTCCTGCTCAAGGAGCACGGCTATTCCAAGTGCGAGCCGGACGAATACTCCGTGGGCAGTGTGGCCATGGGCTTTGACGTAAAGTGTGACTGCGTGATAGCTGTGGGCGGCGGCGTGATCAACGACACCTGCAAGGAACTGGCGCTGGTGTCCGGGCGGCCCCAGATGATCATCGGCACCGCTCCTTCCATGGACGGCTTCGCCTCCAACTCTTCCTCCATGGTGGTGGACAACGTAAAGACCACACTGTACAACGCGACTCCACGGGGCATCATACTGGACACTGGCATAATGTCCAAAGCGCCCATGCGCATGCTCTGGGCGGGCTTCGGCGACATGATAGCCAAATACATCTCCGTATGCGAATGGCGGATAAGCAATATCGTGACCGGGGAATACTACTGCCCCCACGTGGCTGCGGTCATGCGCAGGGCGCTAAAGCGCATAATGGGCGCCGCTGACGGGCTGGCGAAGCGCGATCCCGACGCGGTAGGCGCGGTGGCGGAGGGGCTGGTATTAAGCGGCATCGCCATGAGCTTTGCCAAAGTCTCCCGTCCCGCCAGCGGGCTGGAACACTATTTCAGCCACATGTGGGACATGCTCTGCCTGGAAAGGGGCAGGGAGTCCGACCTGCACGGCATACAGGTGGGCGTTGGCACAGTGCTCACCCTGCGTTTGTACGAGTTCATAAAGGCTCTTACCCCCAGCCGTGAAAAGGCGGAAGCCGCCATAAAGGCCTTCGATCCCGCGGCGTGGGAGAAGGATATAATCCGCGTGTTCGGCAAGACCGCGCCTGAAGTGCTCAAGATAGAGCAGGCCGCAGGTAAGAACGACCCCGTGAAACGCATGAAGCGGGTGGAAAACATAATAGCCCGGTGGGACGACATACAGGCCGTCATAAAAGAGGAGCTTCCGTCCCTTCCCTATCTGCTGGACACTATGAAGCGCTTGGGCATGCCCACCGCGCCCGGTGAGATAGGATTTACCCGCGAGGATACCCTGACCGCCTACATGCACGCCCGGGATATCCGCGACAAGTATCTGTCCGTATCCTTCCTGTGGGACATAGGTGAGCTCGAGGAAGGCGCCAAACATATTTTTGAATAATAACATTCTCCTCTCTTGCGTTTTTTGCCCATATGGTATATAATGATATCCCATGCTGCAGGAATCGTCATGAATCCTGCAAAAATCGCAGGAGAGGCGCATTATGGAACAAAACACTCAGGAACTGCTCAACCGGCTGAACCATTCGGGCAAAAAACTCTCAAAAAGCCACAGGCGTATCGCCGAATGCATCGTCAACCACTACGATAAGGCTGCGTTCATGACGGCGAGCCGTTTGGGGCAGTATGTGGGTGTCAGCGAAAGCACCGTGGTGCGCTTTGCCACAGCTTTGGGCTACGAGGGCTTCCCCCAGCTGCAAAAAGCGCTGCAGGAACTGATCCGCCACCGGCTCACCGCTACCCAGCGCCTGGAAATGACCGGGGACATGGGTTCCAGCCAGGTGCTCAACAAGGTGCTCAAGGGTGACATCCAGAACATCCGTTCCACTCTGGACGAGATAGACGTGCCTTCTTTCGACCAGACCATAGACAGCCTGCTGACCGCCCGCCGCATATACGTGCTGGGCTTAAGAGCCAGCGCGCCTCTGGCTGAGTTTTTGGGGCATTACCTTAATTTCATCTTTCCCAACGTGTCCACCGTCACCAGCGGCGTCAGCGACGTATTCGAGCAGATCGCCCGCATAAGCGACGAGGACGTGCTTATCGGCATCTCTTTCCCGCGCTACACCAACCACACCGTAAAGGCCATGCGTTTTGCCAAAAGCCGGAGCGCCACCGTCATAGCCATAACCGACGGCCCGCTCTCCCCCCTCAGGGCGGAAAGCAATTACTGCCTGAGCGCGAAAAGCGAAATGGCCTCCTTCGTGGACAGCCTTGCCGCTCCCATGAGCCTTATTAACGCGCTCATCGTGGCGCTGTCCCAGCGGCGCAGGACCCAGGTGGCGGATTATTTCGGCGAAGTCGAGAGCATCTGGGACGAATACAACGTATATCTGGGCAAAAACTGAAATGGCAAACAGCGTAGCCGTTATAGGCGGCGGCGCGGCGGGGCTGATGGCCGCCAGGTACGCCCTGGACGCGGGCGCCCGCGTGACGCTGCTGGAAAAAAACGAAAAACTCGGCAAAAAGATCTACATCACAGGCAAAGGCAGGTGCAACCTGACCAACGCCTGTGATTTTGACGCGCTCATGAAGCAGATACCCCGCAACCCGCGCTTTATGTATTCCGCGTTCAGCCTGCTGGACAATCAGGGCATAATGCGCCTGTTTGAGGACATGGGCCTCGCCCTCAAGACGGAGCGCGGCGACCGGGTGTTCCCCGCCAGCGACCACGCCAGTGACGTGACGAACGCGCTGGAAAGGTATCTGCGCGCCCACGGCTGCAGGATACTGCTGAACACATCCGTTACGGACCTTATCTGCCAAGACGGGGCGTTCGTGGGCGTCAGGACTTCAAGGGGCGATATGCGCTTTGACGCCTGCGTGCTGGCGACGGGCGGGCTAAGCTATCCCTCCACCGGCTCGACCGGTGACGGTTACCGTTTCCTGAAAGCGCAGGGGCACTCCATCGTCCCCTGCCGCCCCGCGCTTACCGGTATAGAGACCGAAGAGGACTGGTGCGCCTCCCTTATGGGACTGAGCCTCAAAAACGTGTCCCTGTCCGCCTGGGGAGAAAAAAACGGCAAGCGCAAAAAACTGTTTTCGGAACAGGGCGAAATGCTGTTCACCCATTACGGCATTTCCGGCCCCATCGCCCTGAGCCTGTCCAGCGCGCTGGATGAAAACTATCGGGGCACGCGTCTTGAGATAGACCTTAAGCCCGCCCTATCCGAAGATACGCTGGACGCCAGGCTGCTTAGGGAATTCGCCCGCATGCCCAACAGACAGCTCGTTTCCTGTATGGACACGCTGGAACCCCACGCCCTGGGAGAAGCCATACTCGCCCTAGCGGATATTTCCCCGTACCAGCCCATCAACTCCGTTACCCAGGCGCAGCGCAAAACCATAGTGCAGACGCTTAAAGCCGTGCCTCTGACCGTAAAAAACCTGCGGGGTTTTGACGAAGCCATCATCACCCGCGGCGGCGTGAACGTAAAGGAGATCATTCCTTCGACGCTGGAAAGCAGGTTCGTCAAGGGACTGTACATAGCGGGCGAGGTACTGGACGTGGACGCGTATACGGGCGGTTTCAACCTGACCATTGCCTTCGCCAGCGGCGCGCTGGCCGGAAAAAGCGCGGGAGAAAGCGCATGACGCCTCTCATCACCCCTGAAACGATAGCACAGCTTAACAGAAAAACACAGCTGGTCAAGCGCGCGCGGCTGGCGCTGTGTCTGGTATGCCTTGCCGTGTGCGCAGCGCTGTGCGTGAACCTGCGCACCGGCACGGCGTTTAATCGCTATATCTGCGTGTGCGCCATAAGCCTGGCCTGCGGCTGGTTCGTTATCGTCACTTACGCCCGAGTGAAAGCCATGGACGCCGTAGCGCGGCATTTCATCAATCTTTCCAGCAGGCCTGGCACGGAGTACGCGGGCGTGCTGCAATTCTCTCCCCTGCCCGAGACCACTCCGGATGGGCTCAGGGTGCGCAGGATACGCGTGAAAAACGCCGAGGACAGCCACGCCCTGCTGGCAGACGAGTATCTGCTCGGCCTCATGCCGCCCGCAGGCTCAAATGTTCGGATAGAGGCGCACAGCGGCTATGTGTGGGCCGTGCAGGAGGATACCGATGCTTAGGCGTTTTTTCCGTCTGCTGCCCGCCCTGCTCACCTGGGCGCTCGTATGCATAATGTTCTGGGGCTGGATCTTCAGCATACTGACCAACGCGCCGGCTGAAAAAAAGCTGATAGTGTATATCGACGCGCCTGTAACGGGCACCCGGGAACTGGCAGGAAAACTGGAAGAGAGCTTCCCCCGCGCGCAGATACGTTTTATAGAGGTGCGCTCTTTTTCCTACTCTATGATGGGTGACAGCCCCGCTTCGGACGGCGATATTTTCATCATTCCGTCAGAAAACGCCGGGGAATACTCCGAGTGGTTCGGCAGCCTGCCGGGTGAGTTGTTCGTTTCCGCCGGCAGCGATACAGCGCCCCTTTCCTCCTACGTTTTCTATTCCGGAGACAGTGATTATTTGCTGTTCTACTCCGCGTCTTCCGTTCACACCGGGAGCAGTGATTCTTTGGCTTTTGAGCTTGCCGACCTGCTGAAACAGAATTAAAGAGGTGCCCCATATGAAGCGGCTGTTCGTGTTGTGCCTGGCGCTGTGCCTGTGTCTGCCCGCCTTCGCCCTGGCTGACGGGGATCTGTATGTGAAAAACATAGGCGCCGTGCCGGACGATTTCATTTTCGGCATGGATCTTTCCTCCGTTATATCCCTTGAAAGCGGAGGCACTCGCTTTTACGGTTTTGACGGGAATGAAACGGACATATTCGCCCTGCTCAAACAAAACGGCATCACCCACATTCGCGCCCGGCTGTGGAACGACCCCTACGATTCCAAGGGACGTCCCTACGGCGGCGGCATCTGCGACCTGGATACTTTGACGCAGATCGGCATTCGAAGCACGAAAGCGGGGCTCAAACTGATAGTCGACTTCCATTACTCCGATTTCTGGGCGGATCCCGGCAAGCAAATGCCTCCCAAGGCGTGGGCGGGCATGACCAAAGAAGATAAAGCCGTGGCGGTGTACGAATTCACCCTGTCTGCCCTGACCGTACTCAGGGAGAACGCCATAGACGTTGGCATGGTGCAGATAGGCAACGAGACCAACGGACGGCTGTGCGGCGAAAATGACTGGCCCGGCATCTGCCGGCTCATGGCAGCGGGGCTCAAGGCAGTCAGGGAAGTTTATCCCGAAGCGCTCGCTGCCCTGCACTTCACCAATCCCGAAAACGGGCCACAGCTCAGGTACTTCGCGAAGCAGCTTGACCTGTACGCCCTGGATTACGACGTGTTCGCCACCAGCTGGTATCCCTTCTGGCACGGAAGCCTCGACAATCTTGCCGCGGTGCTGTCGGATATAGCGGATGCCTACGGCAAAAAAGTCATGGTCATGGAGACCTCCTATCCATACACTGCCCTGGACAGTGACTTTTCCGGCAATACTGTCAGCAGCAATGCCCTGGACGGCTATCCCTTCACTCCGCAGGGGCAGGCGAATATGATAGCAGAGCTTGCCGATACGCTGATAAACCGCACCCGCTCAGCCATAGGGCTCGTATACTGGGAAGGCGCATGGATCACCGCGGGAGGCGCCGATTACGAAGAAAACCTGGCTCTGTGGGAGAAATACGGTTCCGGATGGGCAACCCGCTTCGCAGGGGAATACGATCCTGACGACGCGGGGAAGTATTACGGCGGCAGTGCGGTGGACAACCAGGCGTTTTTTGACCCTGCCGGACATCCCCTGCCCTCACTGAGAGTTTTCAAACTGCTCAAAGAAGGCGGCGCGGAGGCACCCCTCCGCGCGGACGCCTGCGAAAACGTTTATGTGAGTGCGGATATAAACTCCGAATTCCGGCTGCCGGAAAGCGTCAGCGCCGTGATGAACGACGGCTCCCAAAAAAGCATACCCGTGACCTGGGACATTGACAGCGCGGGGCAGGAAGCGCTGCGTCAGAAGGGCGCGGGCACTTACGAGATCCGCGACACCGCCCAGGGCATGGCGGCCAGCTGTTTCCTTACGCTGGAATACCACAACTTTCTGTCCAATCCCGGCTTTGAGGAAGGCGATGCCCACTGGCGCTTCACCGACCTGGGAAAGACCCAGCAGCTGTATGTGGAAGACAAGCCCAGCGACAGCCTAAACGGCACGAAACACGCGCATTTCTGGAGCGCGAAGACTGATTCCGTGCGCTTTACGCTGGAGCAGGATGTAGAATATCTGCCGGAAGGCAAATACGTGTTCGGCATATCTATCATGGGCGGCGACGGGGGCAAAACCGATATATACGCCTACGTGAACGTGAACGGGGAGACCGTTGCCAGAGTGCCCATGAGAATAAGCTACTACAACGTGTGGGATACCGAGACCACGGAAGCATTCTTCGTGCCGGAAGGCGCCCGTGTTACGGTGGGTGTTTACGTCGCCTGCCAGGGCAGCGGCAACGGCGCCTGGGGCAAGCTCGACGACGCATTCGTGAATTCCGCGCGCTGAATTTGCCTTTTGGCTCAAATAACCGTGAAAAATCCCTTGAACACGGCAGTACAATAGTGTATAATTAAGTTACTATGGTATGAGGTGAGGTTTATGCGCCGTCTTGTTTCGCTTATATTGAGCATACTTATGCTGTTCTCCCTGTGCACCATGTGCCTGGGCGAGGGAACGCAAGCGCCCAACGATAAGGAAGAGACCGAAGAAGTCATCTACCACCACTTTGTCAAGTGGCACTGGCACGGCAACGGCACGCACCTTAGCGTGTGCGATTTTGACGACTGCAACTACGTGCGCGTTGTCCCATGTTCTTCCCTTACGGTAGAACACGACGGCAAGACCCTGACCTTCTGCCCCATTTGCGGCCATTATACGGGCGGCAGAGGCAACTCCGTATGGAACAGGGTGTGGCAGACCTGGGACTATTCCTCATCTCCAAAGGGTGATTTCTCCACCATACTCTACACCCGCCCCTTCGGCGGCGAGAGCAGCGTGCTGTTCTGCGCGTCCCTCGTCTTCCGTTACGACGGCGCGCCCACGTATTTTGACGGGTATACCACCTTCATGTTCGGCCTGAGCGGCCCCAACCGCGCGGCTTACACGCAGGCAAGCGAGATTAACGCTTACCTCACCAACGGGGAGGAGACCATACCCGTGGAGACTGAATATATCCCTTCCCTGTACGCTCTTCAGCTCACCATTCCCGCAGGCAGCTGGATGCTGGTGGTGGAAGGCAAATAAACGCCGATACAGTGCAGGACCCGAACGCGGCAAACGTTCGGGTCCTGTTTTGTGTTTTCCAGCGGCGGCCTGTTTATTTAAACAAGGTACAGCCCGCCTTTCTGAAGTTCTCGACCAGCCTGTCAAGCTGCGCGTCCGTGAGTTTGAACTCTTTTTTCAGGCATTCCCGGCACAGATAGTCCTCCCTGGCGCGGTTTATGAGTTTTTTTGTCAGTCCCGCGTCATCCGGGGTGACCTTTCCCCCGCAGACAGCGCACTTCACGCCTTAAAGGTTTTGGCCAGCGCCACCACGCAGGAACGGGGAGGCACGACCATGCTCACGTATTCCAGATACTTGCCGGACAGTTCGCCGATCACCGGCGTAAACTCAAAGCCCATGCCGCTGGCGGCGGTCAGACCCACATCGGTAAAGCTCAGCGACATATCCCTGTTCATTTCCGAGAAATTGACAAAGGCTACGGCATAGCCTTCCTCCAGATGCCTGAAGACCACCAGCTTGTCTTCCCTTTCCACGTTCCCCAGGAACATGGGCTGGCGGCACTCTTTATCCTGGTTTATGGAGATGAGCAGCGGGTCCGTGACCAGCTTGAGTATCTCGTCGTCCATCTTCCTTATGTCGCAGCCCAGCATCAGCGGCACGCCGCACATGCACCACAGGGCGAACTGGCTCTGGTAGTCACCCAGCGTGCAGCCTCCCACGCCCACGTTGCCCTTGCCGTACATGCCCACGGTAAGCATATCCATGTCGTTGAAGCACTGGGCAGCGGACTGGGAAAACCTGCCCATCTGGGAGATGACGATCTTTTTGAAGCTTTCAGGGTTGTCTACGATGTCGCCGGTGGAGCGGAACATATGGGCGCCCGTGGCGCGTATCCAGTTCCACACGTCTTCGGTGCCCCACTGGCAGGCGGAGAACAGTATGTCACGGCCGGATTCCTTGAGCGCCATGCCCATACGCCGGTACAGCAGCTCGCCCTCTATAAACCGCGGATGGTAGCAATAGTCATATTTAAGGAAATCTATGCCCCATTCAGCGAAAGTCCGGGCGTCCAGATACTCGTGATCGAAACTGCCCGGATAATCCGCGCAGGTGCGCTGTCCCGCGCAGGAGTACATGCCCAGTTTAAGGCCCTTTGAATGCACATAATCGCTCAGCGCTTTCATGCCTTCCGGGAATTTCTTGGGGTCAGGCACTATGCGGCGGGTCGCTTTGTCTCTCTCTTTCAGGCTCCAGCAGTCGTCGATGACCACATATTTATAGCCTGCTTTGTCAAGTCCCTTCTCCACCATGACGTCGGCGGTCTGGCGGATCAGTTCACTGGAAATATTCTCTCCGAAAGTGTTCCACGTGTTAAAACCCATAGGCGGTGTGTTTACCAGCATGACAGAAACCTCCCTAGTGTTTGTTTACGCTGTAATTATAGCCCATGTCCGGGCGGATTTCAAGAAAAAACAGCGCCTGAGCGCTGTCACAGTCTGAGTTTTTCGAGCCAGGCGGTGAACCTTTCTTCCGGTTCCGCCTCAAAACGCATGCGTTCTCCCGTCACCGGGTGGTCAAAGCCGATCACGCCCGCATGCAGCAGCTGCCCGCCTTCCACATCGTACGGCGGCTTCTTGAAACCGTACACCGGGTCGCCCAGCACGGGATGGTTAAGCGACGCCATGTGCACCCTTATCTGATGGGTTCGCCCGGTGGTGAGCCGGCACTCGATAAGGCTGGCGCCTCTCAGTTCTTCCAGCACCCGCCAGTTTGTCACGGCGGACCTGCCCCCCGGGACTATCGCCATTTTTTTGCGGTCAGTGGGATGCCGACCTATGGGCGCGTCCACTTGGCCCTCAGTTTCCCTGAAATGCCCGCACACTATGGCCTTGTATATCCTCTCCACGCTGTGTGCGGCGATCTGCTCGGACAGGCTCCGGTGCGCCAGGTCGGTCTTAGCCACCAGCAGCAGCCCGCTGGTGTCTTTGTCTATACGGTGGACGATGCCTGGACGCTCCACTCCCCCCACCAGGCTCAGGCTGCTCAGCGCCGCCAGCAGCGCGTTTACAAGGGTACCGTCGGGATTGCCCGCGGCGGGATGCACCACCATGCCGGAAGGCTTGTACACCACCGCGAGGTTCTCATCTTCGTATACGATTTTCAGGGGAATGTCCTGCGGGAGTATATCGGTGGGCTCGGGCTCAGGCAGCGTGAATTCCACCCGGTCTCCCGGTTTTAGCTCATACCCCGCCTTGGAGCGCACGAGTGCGTTCACGCTTACCAGTCCCTGCTTTATAAGCGTTTCCGCCCGGGAACGGCTAACGGACGCGTTTTCGGAAATGAACACGTCCAGGCGCGCGGTTTTGTCAGAAACAAGCTCCATCTAAGCGCCTTCCTTCCCAAATATGCAGGAAACACAAAACAATATCAGACCCAGCGTCACGCATACGTCCGCCAGATTGAACGCGGGAAAGCGGATAAAATCCAGACAGATCCAGTCTGTGACCCAGCCGCACGCCAGCCTTTCGTACACGTTGGCGGCGCCTCCCGCCAGTGCCGCAGCCAGACAGCCTGCCCCAAACGCGCTCAGGCGCCCGAACAGCACGTACCCCGTCAGCGCGGCGAGCGCGATCATGCCCAGTATAAGCGCGACGGCGGGCAAGTTTGAAAGCAATCCGAACGCCGCGCCCGCGTTATGGCTGACGCGCAGCGACACGAGCCCCCGGATTAGCACGCCGTCTCCCCCGTACAGGCTCACCAGATGCCGCGACAGAGCTATCAGCGCGGAGAGTATCACGAACACGGGTATCGATACCAGCAGGTTTTTTATCTTCATCGATCCAAACAAACACAACAACACCCTCTGAGCCATCGGGCCCAGAGGGAGCCGCGTTAACGCGCTGATGCCGCTTTATTCGTGAGAATACAGAGGGCTGTCCTTAAGCAGCTTCGCCTGCTCGTCCACCAGGGCGGAGAAGTTCTTGTGATACTCTTCCCCGGCGTTTTTGAGCTGCTCGTAATCCTGACGGATCTCGGCGAGCTTCTGCTGGCTGGCGGCTTCCAGGTTGGCAGCCTGCTCTTCCGCGTCGGAAACGATCTTGCGAGCCTTTTTGCGGGCTTCGTCGATGGTCTCGTCCGCGATGCGCTGCGCGGAGATCAGGGTCTCCCTCAGCGTGGTCTCAAGGTTCTTGAAATAGCTGGGCTCGTTGAAGCTCACGCCGTCTTCCTTTACCACGGGGGCGTTCACGACCTGCTGCGCCTTCTCGTCGGCCTCAGCCTTCTGCTTTTTGAGTTCTTCAAGCTCGGCTTTCAGGGCTTCAATCTGCTTGAGCAGGTTCATATTGGTCTCGCCCAGTTCCTGGGTCTGATCCGCCAGCTCGTCAAGAAAATCTCCGACCTCGTCCACATCGTATCCGTTTTTGACGATGGGGAACTCCTTCGCTCTGATGTCGTTATCGGTAATAGCCATATTGTCCATCCTTTCGGTGTATATTTATATTTCAACGCGCTGTTACGCGCGGATGATCACCTGAAGACCAGCTTTATCAACCAGGACAGCAGTTCGCACAGCACTACTGCGACAGCCGGGGAAAAGTCTATGCCCGTAGCCGAGATCGCTCCTTCCATGGACCTCTGTATGGGAAACAGCACCGGGTCGGTCGCTTTTTCCAGCAGATAGTTCACCTTTCCGCCCTCGCTGTGGGTGAGCCTGAGATACAGATGCACGATCACCCGGAGTATCACCAAAAGCTCGATCAGGGAGATTATGGTGATGAGGATGCGTGGTATGGCGCTTATAGAGAGCCTCGCGCCAAGTGTGATCATATCAGTACCTCCTCTCTATATGACGGGACATGTTCACGTTCACGTTCTTGGGGGCAATAAAATACGTGTTGTCGGTGATCTTCCTGACCTTTGCGTTCAGAGCGAACGCCGCGCCTGCCAGCGTGTCTATTATCCGCTGGGCGGTAAAATCGTCGGTGCCGTCAAAGTTGATCACCGCACTGGTGCCGGCGATTATGTCCTTTATGACCTCCGCGCACTCCCCAAGCTGGCTGATGTAGTAGACCATGGTGTCGGGACGGGACACGGGCTTTGCGCCGTCCTGCCGGAGCTGTGCGGACGGGCTGCCCGTCTTTCGGGTAGTCTGCCGCGCCTCGCGCCTGGCCTGCTGGCCCCTGGAGCGGGCATACGCGTCCTCATAGAGGCTGGACTCCTGCTGCCTGCGGGGCTGCTGATAGCCGCGGCTGGGCGCCTGGTCCAGATAATCGTCCCCGTCCTCGTCTTCTATACTTACAAGTTTCAGTTTTTGCAACAAAGCCGTGAACCGGCTTAAATCCGCCATAAGAAGCAATTCCTCACAGTAAAACTATTTTATCAGTACCTGGGCTCCCTGTGACAGCACGCCCTCCACAAGGGGCATGAACAGCACGGTGCCGTCGGAGCGGTAGGTCAGTATCTCTATCGGTACAAAGGTGCCGCCGGGCACGTCGTACAGCCACAGGCCCGTCTGCCCGCTCACGGTGGAGACCGCCTTGCGGCTGACTATAAGCCCGTTCATGTTGGCGCCTATGATCACGTCACCGCTTCTGGCGTACGCCAGGGGGCCTATGGGCTGGTTTATCTCCAGCGTGGCCATAACGGTGGAACCGTTTTTCACGACTTTTATGACCGTGCCCTCGTAAGCCAGTTCGTCGTAGCCCTTAAGCACGAAGGAATACACCGTATCCAGCGTGGGGTTCCACCTGCCGTCGTCCGCTATCAGCAGTATGTACCAGTGGTTCTGGTCCATAACGCGGTACACGTTGGTGGAAGCCTTGGCGGAAGCCACCTTCAGGCTGCCCCCCTGCAGCACCGTGCGCACGTCGCTGATCTCGAGGGAAGACACGGTGTTCTGGTTGAGCGCGTCCTCGTATCCGTCCAGGTAGAAGGACACCAGGCCGTCCCTGGGCGCGGGCTTGGGCACCTGCCAGCTGGATATCGCGTTAAGGCGCTGGTTCTCGTCGTCGTAATACTTTATGAGCTTACTGTCGCTGCGGCGGTTCTGGCTCATATAGGAGCGCCTGTCCTCCATGGCCTGGGTAAGCAGCCTGACCATGCGGTTAAGGTCGCCCTGGGTCTTGCCTTTCACAAGGCTTTTCAGCTCTTCCGCCCGCTGGTGCACGTTCAGGTTCAGCACTTCCAGCTGCGCGTCCAGCTCATTGCCCAGCACTATCTTGTGGTAGGCCTGTATATTCTTGCGGGTGTTGTTAAGATCGTTTATCAGGCGGGTGGAATACTCCATGGTGTACACGTTCGCGCACACGTCCCCGTTTCTCACCAGCGTGAGCTCCGTAGCCAGATAATCCACGCGGGACACCTGCCCCTCGCTTACCACGGCTTCGTCCCTGACTATGACGCCCTGCACCTGCCGGGTGTCGCTGGCGGTGCCCTGATAGATGACCGTGACCTCGCTTGAAGCGAAGATGCTGCCGCGGAATATGAACACCACTATCAGCGCTATAAGCAGCAGTACCAGATAAAACCGCCCCGTTACGCGAATCTTCACCCGGTATACCTCCTGCTTGCATAGTTACACGTATATATTATATAACATTTTCAAACATATTTCAATAATGTTTTTGTTATCTTGACATTCACTGCCCGCGCATCTATAATTTTTCTGTTAATTGTCTGTGCGGAGGCATGCATGCGCTTCACCCCGAGATCCCTCGACATTTTTGGCTTCAGCGTGTATTATTACGCGGTCATCATCGCCATAGGCGCAATCCTGGCGGTGGTTTTCGCCTCCCGCCGTGAAAAGGCGCTGGGGCTCAAAAAAGACACCGCGCTGGATATAGCTTTGATCGCCCTCCCCTTCGGGCTCATCGGGGCGCGGGCGTACTTTGTGATGCTGCACTCGGACAGCTTTGAGAGCCTTTCTGACGTGCTGGACCTGCGCCGCGGCGGGCTTGCCATTTACGGCGGCATCATACTGGGCGCGCTGGCTGCGTTCGTGCTGTGCCGCATCAGGAAAGACCGTTTTATACGCTGGGCAGACCTGGCGCTGCCCTGCGTGGCGCTGGCCCAGGGTATCGGCCGCTGGGGAAATATCATCAATCAGGAAGCCTACGGCCCCGAGATAACGGCGTCATGGCTCAGGTTCTTTCCTTTGGCGGTATACATCCCGCAAACCGGAGCCTGGCACGCCGCCCTATTCTTCTGGGAATCCGCCTGGTGCGTACTGATCTTTCTTATAGCGTACGTTTTTCCCACAAAAAAACTTTTCGAGAAAACCGGCGCGGGCACTTGGTTTTACCTGCTCATGTACGGCTTTGAGCGCGGCCTGGTGGAAGGCCTGCGCGTGGATTCCCTGTATCTCGGGCCGGTGCGGTTCAGCCAGCTGGTCAGCGTTCTCGTGCTGTGCGCTGCCGCGCTTATACTGCTCAAGGCAGCAAAACGCCCCCTTCACGCCGTATTGCTCTGCGTAGTGGGGGCGGTCGTGTCGGTATTGTCGGCGCTTGCGCTGCTGCCTGCCGTATGGCTGTACTGCTCGGCGCCTGTGGTATTCGCGCTTGGTATTATCGGTTTCCGCAAACTGTATTGTTTGAAGACACCTGATTAACAGCAGAAAAGCCCAAACCTGCCGCAGAACAGATTGGCCAGTACGCACATGGCCAATCCCGCCAGGCCGTTTCTGGGCATGAACTGCCGCGTGCGGTAGTTCTGGGAAGGCCCGCCCGCCGCCTGGGGATCCAGGCGTGAAACGTACATGGCGTATTCCAGGTTGTTGGGCTCCATGGCCGCCGCTTTCTTGGCGTAATCCAAGGCGTTCAAACGGTTGCCCAGGCCCTCGTTGGCCTGCGCCGCCAGATAGAACCAGCGGGCGTCACGGTTCTGATCCGTGTACAGCGTTTCCAGCGCTTCCCGATACTGTCCCCGGCTTATATACTCCCTTGCCCGGCTGCAGGCCTCGCTTTCGTACGCCTGATACGCGCCGAAGCCGCCGAAGGGGCCGAATCCGAAGCCCTGGAAGGGATCCGCGTAGGTGGTACGGTAACCGGAGTTCCCGCCTGCGCCGCTCGAATAAGCGCCCTGACGCGCCGAAGCGTTGGGGTCATATTTGTTATTGACTATCATATCATACGCTTCGTTGATCTCCTTCATGCGCGCTTCGGCTTCCTTTGAAGGATTAACGTCCGGATGATATTTTTTTGCCAGGGCGCGGTAGGCCTTTTTCACCTCATCCGCGCTGGCGCCGGGACTTATGCCCAGCACCTTGTACGGGTCAGTCATGCGTGTTTTCTCCGTCAGTTTTTCCGGCCTTTATCGCGTAGCGCGTCCATACGCCGGAGTATAATACGTTGCGGATGATATCCGCGTCCTTCACTATGGGCAGCTTCTCGAACGCTTCCGCCGACAGCGCGATGTACGTGTCCAGCATGGACTTCACCCTGCTGTCGAAGTCCGGGGCATCCTTTTCTTTCAGGAACGGGTTGAACCTGCCCCGGCGGGAGTCCTTTTTAACGTCGTCCCAGGCGTCCATTATGTATATGAAACGCCCCAGGTCCTGCCCCATTTGGTACAAGTCACCCTTCCAGATGTCGTCCGAGTATGCAAAGCACTCCCCCACCACGCGCCCGAAGCAGCCCGACAACGCGTCAACGTCATCAGAACCGCTTTTTTCCAGCGCGTACAGGTCCTTGAGCGCGCAGTCGATGTTTTCCGCTTTATCCGGAAAGCGGGCGCAGGCCGCCTCGAACGCCTGCTTGAGCCGCCCTTCCGCCGCCTGCCGCACGCGCGAATCCCCGTCCTGCTTCGCGTCAAGGGCGCTAAAGTAGGAAAGCATCACATTCACGTCCGCCGCGTAGGCGATCATGCCGTTTGATACGTACGCGTGACTCTTCAGGGGATGCGACGGGCATCTGCCCCGCTTCTTGTCCTCCTCCGGTTCATACAGCGCGCACAGCGTCAGCGCCAGAAACGTCGCGTCGAAGGAAAGGATCAGTCTTCCGCCCGAACCTACCTTATCCCTTAAAAAGTGGCACACGCCGCAGTACACCTCGCGGAACCTCTGCCTCTGAGCCTTGGTCAGTGCCTCGTCGTTGGGACGCACGTAGCCGAACATATTACGCCTTCTTTTTAAAAGTCGCGCCGCAGGCGGAACAGGTGACTGTCTTTTCCCCTATGTGCCTGGGCAGTTTGAGCCACGCCTTGCACTGGGGGCAGCGGTAGTACAGGTACACGTGCCGGTTTTTGAAGCGTGTCCGTGCGTTCCTGAATTTGGTGCGCAGTGGAGTAAACCACCCTAAAAACCAGCGGTTTTCCTTCTCACGCGCGGGAATGTTGCGGCTGAGCATCCTGAAAATGCCCCATATCCACAGCACAGTGGAAATAAAACCCAGTATCGATGACCTGATAAACAGGTTCAGCACCCACAGCGCAAGCCCCGTGAAATAGGAGGCCATAACCAGTTCGTCCGAGCCGCGCCGCCCCTGCATGAAGCGGTACAGCCACATTTTGAATGAATTCATATCGTTTTCCTGTCTGTTATTTTTTTATCCGGAGCGTTACGATCTCGTAGGGTTTGAACTCAAGCTCCACGCTGCTGCCATTGAACTCCGCCTTCTCCAGGTCATCTTCCATAAGGCTGGTAAAGCAGGCCGCTTCAGGCGCGTTTTCCAGCGTGAGCGTAGCCTTCGTGCGGGCGCCGAAGCACTCATACAGGCGGATGATAGTGCCTTCTCCGTGCAGCGCCGCCTTGACAGTCTCTATCATAACGTTCGGCTTGTCCACCCGGGCATACGTGAAGGACACGTCCTTGTCCCCGCCTTCCGCCTTGACGGCTTCCACGGGGATATTGAACCGGTAGCCCATCTCAGGCACGTTCGCCTGTTTCCAGTCTCCGCTGTGCGGCATGAGGCTGTATGAGAACACGTGGGTGCCGATGTCAGCAGTGGGGTCAGGGTCGGTGGCGGACTTGACCAGGCTGAGCGCCACGCTGTCCTCGTCCACCGAGTAACCGTACTTGCAGTCGGACAGTATCGCCGCGCCGTATGCCGCCTCGCTCACGTCCATCCACTTGTGGGCACACACCTCGAACCTGGCCACGTCCCAGGAAGTGTTCTTATGGGTGGCGCGGGTGACGTTGCCGTACTGGATGTCGAACTGCGCCTGATTGTAGAACACGTCCACGGGGAAATGCGCCTTAAGCAGGCCGTGGGGCTCTTTCCAATCCACTGTGGAATTGAAGTCCACGCGCTTGATGTCCGCGGGGATCACGTAGTCCTGGGTGATCGCGCTGTCGCCGGTGAGCCATTTTACCCTTATGACACCCGCTACGGGACCCACACTTATGACTTTGACCTCAACGGGCTTTTCCACCTGCCAGAATTTTTCCCTGTAATAGATGTTGATGTCCCAGGCGTCGTAGTTGTGGGGACGGTTCTCGTAATATACAAGGCTGTTCAGCCTCTGCCCGGGCTTGACCAGTTCCCTGTCCTCATCCTTGTCCACAAGGGAGGATATGAACATGTCGTGATCGAAACTTCCCTTCAGCGCCGCCGTCTCAAAGCCGCTTTCGCTCAGGCATACCCTGGCCGCGTCCTCCGGCCCGTACACGAAGAACATGGGCGTGGCGCTCATGGGCTTTAGACCCTCCACATAAGCCACATACTTATTTTCCACCCTCTGGGCAGCGAACTCACGCCCGTCCAGCGTCCTCAGGGCGCGCACTCCCGCAGGCGCCTCGAACCATACCAGATCGCTCCTTTCGGAAGACAGGGTGTTGGTCAGTATGACGTCGCCCTTCGCGTCCTTCATCAGCCGTTTGAGCGCGTCCTGCTTGAGCGCTTCCACGCGTTTGAACAGGTCGGCGTATATCTCGTCCGAATCCGTGTACACCTTGTGGATGGAGCTGCCCGGCAGTATGTCGTGGAACTGCAGGGTGAGCATGCTGCGCCAGATGTAGCGCATCTCGTCCTGGGGATACTCGCCGCCCGCCTTGGTCAGCCAGAACTCCAGGTTCCTGAGCGCCAGCTCCAGTTTGCGGTTGTTGCGCTTGTTCTTGCCCTGGGAAGTGTAAGTGCCCCTGTGGTATTCCAGATACAGTTCGCCGCTCCATACGGGCAGCCGCTTGTCGCCGGAGACGCGCTTGTCCAGCGCTTCAAAGAAATCGCGGGCGAAGGTCTGCCTTACGGCGGGACAGCCCGCCACGGGGTACTTCATGCGCCGGGCGTTCTCAATCATCCACTCGGTGGAGCCACCGCCTCCGTCGCCGAAACCGTAGCTGACCAGGAAGTGGTTGTCCAGCCCCTTCTGCTGGAAGCGTTTCCAGCCGCCTTTTATCTGGTTGGGTTCCAGCATGGCGTTGTAAGTGGTGAAGAACTGCAGATCGTCGTGGCGCTCGTAGTCGTCCTGGCTGCCGTATTCCCGCGCGGGCAGGAAGTGGGTCAGCACCTTTGAACCGTCTATGCCCTTCCAACTGAAGGTGTCGTATGGGGATTTGTTGAACTCGCTCCAGCTGAGTTTGCTGGTCAGGAAGTAATCGATGCCGCTCTTTTTGAGTATCTGGGGCAGCGCGGCGCTGTATCCGAACACGTCGGGCAGCCAGAGGATGCGGCTTCTCACGCCCAGTTCGGTCTCAAAGAACTCGTTGCCGTACAAAAACTGCCTTACCAGCGCTTCACCGCCGGACAGGTTGCAGTCCGCCTCGACCCACATGCCGCCTTCGGCTTCCCAGCGCCCATCCTTTACCGCCTGCTGTATGCGTGAGAACAGCTCCGGCTGGTCTTCCTTCACGAACTGGTACAGCTGCGCCTGGGAAGACATGAACTTGAACTCGGGATACTGCTGCATGAGCTTGAGCATGGTGGCGAAGGTGCGCACCGCCTTGTGCCGGGTCTGGTACAGGTCCCACAGCCACGCCACGTCTATGTGGGTGTGGCCGATGCAGTCGGCTACGGATTCGGGCTCGATGTCTTTGAGCTTATCGTAATAATTCTCCTGCAGGTAATCCCTTGCCGCCTTTATGGAAGCGTGGAACTCCGGAGAGAACGGCCGGCGCAGATCCAGCAGGTTGCAGCCGTCGGAAAGTGTTTTAAGCGTGAGCTCACGGTCTCTGGAATCGGTCTTTTCCAGCAGCGCGGCGCTGTGGGGCACATCTATATCGTAATACAGCTGGCATACGTCGTCCGCCCAGTCCGCCAGGAAGAAGTGCATGCGCGGCACCATCAGCCCCGCGCCGTTTTGCTTCGTATTATGGTACGCCTGTATGAATATCCGGAAACTCTCGCCCGGTTTCGCCTCATCCTGCAGTATAAGGCTCAGGTGGCGGGTATCAAACGCCTGCTCGATGCGGCCGTTCACCCACACCACCATCTGGCTCATGGTGGCTTCCCAGCCGTCCATGCCCGTATCGGCGCTTAAGCGCACCTGGCCGATAAAGCCTTCGGGGACGGTAGCGGTAAAGCGGAAGTCGAACCAGTTCTCGCCTTCCGCGGTCGCCCAGTAATCCCGGTTGGCAAAGGGCGTAAACTCGTTTTTGCCCCGTGGGGATATCTCTATGCCCTCCACGTCAACGGTCTTGCGCACCCTGAACCCGGTGAGCACCGCCTTTAGCTTTCTGATTCGCGCGTCCAGCTGATGCATTATCATGCCCGATCCCTCCAATTATTGTTTTTCCCAGTTTCCCGTAAACACCTCTACGCAGTTTCCCGTCATAAAGGCGTGGTTCGTTTTCGCGTCATACTCTATAAGCAGCTGTCCCCCGGGCAGGCTCACATACGCCCTGTCCCCCACGAGCCCCAGAAAGCGGGCAGCCACCATGGTGGCGGTGGCGCCGCTGCCGCAGGCAAGCGTGGGGCCGCTGCCCCGTTCCCAGATACGCGCCGTGATATGCTCCCTGTCCATGACCCGGGCAAAGGATATGTTGGCGTCTTCCGGGAACGCGTCGTGCGTTTCGGCGCTCCTGCCCAGCAGCGCGAACTCATCCCCTTCCGGCAAACAGTCAAACGTGACCGCGTGGGGATTGCCCGTATTCAGGCAGAAGAATCCCAGCGTCCTGCCGGGCAGGTCCAGTTCTATCCGGTTAGTTGCGCCTCTGACGGGTATCCTTTCAGGCTCAAAGCGCGGCTCGCCCATGTCCACCCGGGCGGAGACCGCCTTGCCGCCTTCCACGTTCACCCACACGCGGCGGATGCCGTTTCCGGTCATTATGTCCATGCGCTCACGGGGCGCTATGCCGCTGTCGTACAGGTATTTCGCCACGCAGCGGATGCCGTTGCCGCACATCTCCCCCTCGGAACCGTCTTTGTTGAATATGCGCATGCGCGCGTCGGCGCCTTCGCAGGGCTCGATAAGGATAAGCCCGTCTGAACCTATCCCGTAGTGGGGACGGCTTATGTTTATCGCCAGTTCATCGGGAGGCAGGGGCAGCGTCTCGTGAAAACAGTCCACATAGACGTAATCGTTGCCCGCGCCGTGCATTTTCGTGAATCTCATAACATCCTCGCTATTATACCTGTTTGGTCAGCCCCGGTCAAGTCTTGTCAAATACGGCGGCAGCGGCTATAATCTTGGCGGAGGCGGTAAAATGTATTCATGCGAGATCGGCGGCAGAAGGATCGATATACAAAGCAGCGAGGGCCTGTTCTCTCCCCGTCACCCTGACAGGGGCACCCTGGCCATGCTTTCCCTCGCGCGCATCGCGCCCGGCACCCGGTGCCTTGACCTGGGCTGCGGCTGCGGGCTGGTGGGCATTTACCTAGCGCTCACTCTGGGGCAGGAAAACGTGGCGCTGTGCGACGTCGACCCTCTCGCGGTCAAAGCCGCAAGGGAGAACCTGGCCGCCAACGGGCTCGACTGTCCCGTGTACCTGTCCGACGCGCTGGATGGGGTGCCGGACAGGGCCTTCGGCGCGATACTCTGCAACCCGCCTTACCAGAGCGATTTTGCCGTAGCCAAAAAACTGATAGAAAAGAGCTTTAACCGCCTGGAGATAGGCGGGACGCTCATGCTGGTGACCAAGCGCCGCGACTGGTATTTCAACAAGCTGAAAGCGATCTTCGGCGGCGCGAAAGTAACCGAGGAAGACGGGTATTTCGTGTTTTCCGCCCGGAAACTCCGTTCCGTCTACGCCAACAGGCTTAAGTAGCCGCCCTATCTGCTCAGGGCGGCGATCCAGCCCTTCATCCTTACTATCAGTTCCGCGTTGTCCTTTGTTTTTTCCATGAGCGATATGAGCTGTTCCGTGGCGTCAATATTGTTGGCGCCCGCCAGTATGCGCCTTATCTGCAGCGCGCCCGCGGCTTCCTGAGGCGTGTAAAGCAGCTCGTCCCTGCGTGTGCCGGAGCGGTTAAGCTCGATGGCGGGGAATATCCTGCGCTCGGACAGCTTCCTGTCCAGATGCAGTTCCATGTTGCCCGTGCCCTTGAATTCCTCATATATGATGTCGTCCATGCGGCTGCCCGTATCCACAAGCGCTGTAGCTATGATGGTAAGGCTGCCGCCGTTTTCTATGTTCCTGGCCGCGCCGAAGAACTTTTTGGGCTTGTACAGCGCTCCCGGGTCAAGGCCTCCGGACAGGGAACGCCCCGTAGGCGGGATGACCAGGTTGTACGCCCGGGCCAGGCGGGTTATGGAATCCAGCAGTATCACCACGTCCCGTCCCAGTTCCACCTGGCGCATGGCTTTTTCCAGCACCATTTCGCTCAGGCGCGCGTGGTTTTCGGGCGCTTCGTCAAAGGTGGAGTACAGCACTTCGCCGGTGGTGGAACGCTGCATGTCCGTGACTTCCTCCGGGCGCTCGTCTATCAGCAGCACTATGAGCTGCACTTCGGGGGCATTCTGGGTGATGGCATTCGCGATCTTTTTGAGCAGCACCGTTTTGCCCGCTTTGGGCGGGGACACTATAAGCCCCCTCTGCCCCTTGCCTATGGGCGCGATCAAGTCAATCGTACGCAGCGCCAGGTCCGTGTGGCCCAGAGGGCTTTCCAGCCTCAGGCGCTGATCCGGGAATACGGGAGTAAGATCCTCAAACCGGGGGCGGCGGCGGGCGGAGTCCGCGCTGAGTCCGTTTACCGTGGACACGAAGATCATGCCCTCGTAGCGGTCGCCGTCCCTTACGGGGCGGGTCTTGCCGGTGATATAGTCTCCGCTCCTCAGATTGAAGCGGCGGATCTGCATCTGGGACAGATACACGTCCCTGCTGCCGGGCAGGCAGTTGTCCGCCCGCAGAAAGCCGTATCCGTCGGGCATTATCTCCAGTACGCCGCGGCCCTCGCCCCAGTCTCCGGCGGGAGCTTCCGGGTTTTTTGAGGAGGTATCAGCATCGTCCTGGGAAACGGCGGAAGCGATCTCTTCCGCGTCCTCCGGTTCAGGTCCGGACTCGCTGACAGGAACGGTCTCCTCTATGGCGGGCGCCGTATCGGCGGGCGTTTCGCAGACGGGGTCAGCCGGCTTGTCCCCGCGTTTGGTCTGTTTGCGGGAACGTGCCTTTTTGCGGGGCTCGGGAGCTTCCTGCGCTGAGGCCTGCTCTTCAGGTTCAGCTGCCGGAGCTTCGTTTACGGGTGGTTCCTCCTGCGCCTGCTTTGCTTCCCTCGCCATGATTATAAGCTCGATGATTTTGGCTTTTGCGGCGCCGGAAGGTATTTTTATGCCCTCCTGCTTGGCGATCTGCTTTAATTGCACGCCGGTTTTTCCATACAGATAGCTGTTATCCATTTGTCCTCCGTGTGTGGCAAAACAAGAATTGGGAGATTTGAATAATACAGGAAATACATGAACAGACCTGCCGGAAAAACACTTTCCGGCGGAAACAAACGCTGAATAATCTGAAAAATCGGATGTTCGGGAATTGTTACCCCAAAAGACGCGCCCCTTCACATATATATGTAAAGGGGCATAAGAAAAGAATCAGTACTTACGCTTACGGGCGGCCTCAGCCTTCTTCTTGCGCTTTACGCTGGGCTTTTCGTAATGCTCACGCTTCCTGGCCTCGGCAAGGATGCCGCTTCTGGCGGTGAGCCGCTTAAAT